>Ga0247780_1000311_pt1 | contig 48560 bp, 66 predicted proteins | sample UWRJL079202R5_FD_179927 | JGI IMG/M metagenome (GOLD analysis project Ga0247780, IMG submission 179927) | Plant litter microbial communities from Arlington Agricultural Research Station in Wisconsin, United States - UWRJ-L079-202R-5 | ecosystem: Environmental > Terrestrial > Plant litter >...
GAAGTTGCCCGCAAAGCCCGCCAGCTCAACTATCACCTAAGCGGGCGGAGGGCGGCCATCATTTCCCGCCGCTCTCAGCAACCATCACATACCCTGCCGAGCGGTGGGAACAGCGGCAGCAGTAGCAGCAGTCCCGGATTCCAGGCCGTAAACCAGCCCCAGAATTTGCGGTCCAGCCTGCCAAATCCAGCCTACGATCTCCACTCGGACCTGCTCCAGCAGTTTCTCGGTTCCGGGCCTCCCACCATCGCAACCCCTTCTCTCCCCACTCCCTCCGAAGCATCACGACGCAGGACTATGCCGCCTCTATCAACTGGCCAGCCCACCCCGACCCCCACGAGCCGCCCGTCCCCTATCCAGCCGCCAGATACCACCACTAATCCGGCAACTCCTCTCGAAGCTGCTCTTGCTACCGCCAGCTCCGACCAGAGCCCGTCAGGTAGCACCGAGACGGCGCCACTAGTCCCACTAATTTGCGCACGTATCGACAAGCTCCCTAAAGGCGACGAGATCAGCCCGCCGTGTGACCGGTGTCGCCGCTTGCGCATGCCCTGCGTGAAGAATCTTACCGCATGCCAGGGCTGTACCCGTAAACATGCGAAATGCAGCTGGAAATCTCTCACAGAAAAAGAGATTGCCTTCGTCCGCGGTAGTGGCCCGAAGCCACCCGCGGTATCACACCACGCACCGACGACGGAGACTGAGGATGACCATCGACAAACCCCAGAGGTAGAAGTCGCCGAGGGTGCGCGGGCGCTGCGGGAGCTAAGCGGCGGGCGGCCTCCTATCAGCTTCACACCGACGCCGGTGCTACCAAGCACCGGAGGAGAAATTGCAGAAGAACGCCGTACAGAACAGGATCAATTACATGGCCTACACCAACAGCAGGATCGGCAGGCACAACAGAACATGCTAAGTCGCATGGCTTCTATTGCGACAGCAGAGGCCGAATCGAGGACGGTCAGCAGGATAGCCACAGGCGTGGCGGCATCGAGGGGAAGCAGTGCTGCGAGGGAGTGAGCCGCCGGCTAGCCCGAGCAAAAACATACCGCGCCATGGGATAAGCCAGAATTTCGTGGCAAGTCATGACATCAAAACCGGTGTCGAGTTTACAATATTGACAGCGGTCGTCTGCATTGGATGTGAGCCATAGAGCTATCTAATACCGGACGAACGATGTCGGATTACAGTGTCGGAGGATAGCTGGTTGATGAAAATACCCAACGAAGGAAGGATGTGTCTGGGTGCAGTTATGACGTGATAATACGTTTATTGCATGGCGCTGCGGTAATACCTACTGGAGAAATTACCCAGTCGATGGCCGTCATTTAGGACGCCTCGCTGCTTAAGAGCGAGCGGACGTTGAAAATTAGACAGCCAGCCACTTGCTTGGTAGTGCGGTAGATACCTGATATACAAAAAGCAACCCTTTTATGTCATCACTGCACACTTCTCTAGTCACTCGCCGCGGCAACGAGCCTCATATAGCGCCGCCCAGCTCAATCAACTCTCCTGGGGCGCACCTAAACTGAAGGCGCCCAAACAAATATCACCACATTTGGCAGATCGTTCATTTCTTGTCTCCAGCACAGTTTCCTACCAAAGGAACACACCTACCCCTCAGCGAAGCACATCATTCTCGTCAGGACAGCGAGTGCCGGGTAGGCAAATTTACGAACGTTTGGGCCTAGAGGGTTCGAGTCCAGCATCCTCATCCCAGGGTAAGCCCCTTGTTGGAAGGGATGGGATCTTACGAGAACATGGCTCGCGTCACAGACATCCATGTGCTCTCTGTCGCGATACTGACTTAGGATCCCTCTTCCAGGTTTGGCCGGCTTGTATTAACGGCATCTAAATGTCATAGGTGGTTCAGCTAGCGGTCCGGGTAGAAGTCCAGGCCTCAGATTCATCGATAGAGGTCAATAATTCTGCCAACTGCAGCACGAACAAGCATCTTTTAAGTCCTAAACCATGTAACACAGTAAGTGTTCGGCCCACTAGAATCCAGGGCTAGAATCTCGCAGAGAAAAGAACCTAGTAATACCTGTACTTCGTCCCCAGAGCTTCCCAGAGGGCATTCCAGACGTTGGCGTTTTACCCCGCAACCAGACCAGATTCGAGACCGAGCAAGAAGGTGGCTCAAGCGGAAAACACAATGCATGTTATTAGCTGAAGCAGTTTCTTTCAAGGTTCTAGCTGCGATGGTTTCTGCTCAGCTTCTCCTTAGGGGATTGGTGGGTAGATAAGGTACCCTGAGCGGGTGCCCGTGTGCCGTGTGGACAGATTGGCAACCTGGGAGTGAGGCCCGGGGAGGAATTCGAGGTACTGGACTTGGTCATATGGCCCGGATTCCGACCCGAGACAATCTCATTCTCTCTGCATCGGCATCTATGTGAAGTTCTATAGGGAGGAGTAGCGCTGACAACCGCTCGGGACAGCATGCCCTTGAAATATATGATGTTTGCGGATGGTTTGAGCATGTCGGAGAGTTTTGCCTTTCTGATCGCCATGTTGAAGGAATTAGTTTACCTCTGTTGGCGTTTCTCGATACGGCCCTGGGACGTCGTTTAGCGGGACGGGAGGAGGGTGATGCAGAGTCGAGCTGGAAGGTTGATGCTGTGGTGGTATTGGAAGGAGTTGAACGAGATATAGTGTCAATGACGAAGAGGATGCTCCGATATCCGCTGTGGACTCAAGCTCGCGTTGGGTGGAGGGTGAGTATGAGTGTAATCGGAGTTGCGGCACTAATGGGGGCTGCTTCCCTATATTGTCTATTATCACACTACCCGCGTGTGCACCGAGAACAACGAAGCAACTGTCCAGGATAGATACTTGACTAAGAAGCGTGGAGATGGGTCCGAGTCCGAGGGGAGATACCGGGGTGGTCTCGCCGTCTGCCTGAACCCTGGGTAGAGTCAATGGAGTCGGAGTCCAAGTCGAAACCATCACCACCCACGAATGTCAATTACTGCGAGGTTGAGAGCCATTTCTGTCTGTACAGGCAGGTGGATGGCCGTCATTGGATGAGACAATTGCGGCCAGGTCTTCTTGCAGAACGAGGCCACACTGGGAAGGCACTGGGCAGATACGTGGTTCGTCACTTCCCACTCATATCCAAACACATAGCTGAATGGCAGAGCGCCTCTTGAAGACGGTCTACGAGGTGTGCCGCCTTTTAGTTTCGTGGAACGCATTAGTGTTCTGGCCTCGGATCTGCATGAGCACCTCCGACAATCGAGAGCCTCAAACACATTGGTACGAGGTTCCCCGGTGTTATCAGCTCCAATCCATCTCACCCGCACTGTCATGGTCGTTGAGAGATGGTCCAGAATGGACAGTGACGTGATGATGGAGCAATGGATATGTGGGTAAAACAAACCTGAGGAGGTATGGAATGCTTTGTCGGAGAAGGGGCGCAGTCTCGTCTTCACGCGTTTAGGACCTACCTACCCCCGAGGAGTAAGATAGCAGGTGCAAGTTGCCAACCGGGAGGTCTCTGCGGAGCGGCGTTTGCCGCGCCTCTCTGATCTTGGCTCGGGATACAACCTGGTGAGGATAAGGTGAGGTATCTGAGATTCCAACTCGGCCCCCTCATGCATCCCCTCCCCTCTGCTCTCCAATCTCCTACCCCAGGGGACCCCCAGGGAGCCCTTTCGGTCCACACGGCCTGGGCCGCCGCAACTGTTGAACCTCAAAGCATGATTGGCACAACGCCAGGGTCGGCTGCAAAACAACACATCCGAGTTATGTGCACTTTTGTTCGGAAACCGCGAGAAGGAACCAGTAGGGAGTGCAAACCTTAGCTATCGCAATACTGAGCGTCGTAGAGAACAATAGTCGAACTGCCGCAGCTGGGCAGCTGTTGTTCTGGCGTTAAACACCCCTATTCGGTCATTATGCAAAGAGTTCAATAGCTCATGGCTCAATAGGTAGTTCAAATAATTAATGGACGAGGAGGAGCGCATGGCGGCCCATTCAATCCCCCCAGCCTCCCTCTCTTAAATACCTTAGCCTGGCCTCCCCCCTCCAATCCCCATTTCCCCTTCTAATTCTCCCTTTTCCCCTCCATCCACGCACAACACCGCAACTTCCCCCCACCCCTGCTTGGTGTCTGTCCAACCAAATCTGGACCCTGCACGTAAAGTTGTTTCTCACCTCAGTCAACCTACGACCAACAACTACCACCGCGACGCTATCGCTCGTGTCCCTGCTCACGTTGTTTGCTCTCATCGCTGGATGCGACTCCATGTGTCGTTCACAGCTACTTTTACACGCTCAATTTCTGTCTTTTGCACCCCCCCGGCCTTATATCGTATTGAATCTCGCCCAAGTCGCGTGTCGCTCTTAAAGGTGTTTTCGTTGGAGCCACGCCGCGTTTGGCCTCGGCCGGCTTTTCCCTTTCCGCCAACACCACCGCGACCCCTTTTCACCGTGGAGCCGAGCGTTCTACGCGTTTTACCCTCCACCCGAGCTGCCCTCGCCAATTGCGGCGCCAATTCTTTTCTGCTCTACAATAATCGCGATGGCCACTGAGGTGACAATGGCCGGCCTCGCCGCGCTCACATCCGAGACGAGCTTCTCGGGCGCCACACCCGACGCGACTGATGCTTCGTCAAATCCCGCCTCCTTCAGCTCAACACCTCCTACCACTGTGTCGCCCGACAGCATGTCGCTAGCCTCAGAACCTGAGATATCCAAACACGATGCCAACATTACTGCCACGCCGCTCCTGGATGCCACCGCCGCCATACTCGAAAATGAGAGGAGGCAACCGCAAACATCCCGCCAGCAGACACCGGTTGGCCTTGCCATCGTGGTCGCCGAAGAACCGCTTCCGAGCGAGCCCTCCTCCGCTTCTCGATCCCGACGCGCCCGGGCCAGCCTACCCGTTTATAATCTTGCAAAGCTCAGCGGCACCGATGCTCACGGGAAGCGGCGCGCTAAGGGCGACTCCGTGGGTGAGAAGAGACGGCGAACTATATCTGGCGATACCCTCGTCAACGATGACCAAGAAGGCTCGGCAGGGTCGACCGACGCGCCTGCCAAGGCCAATCGCGTCGCAAAGGATGCAGTCGACGCGTCTAACATCGAGTCAACACCTGCCGGTCCCAGCTCGTTCCGGGGCGCTCGAGTGACCAGGAGATTGAAAGAAAACTCTGCAGCCGCGCAGGCCGCGCGCAGAGCGACGCGTCTTTCTGGTGCGCCGGTTGAGACACTTGCAACCAAGCTCTCGACACTGGGTAAACGGGGCAAGAAGACGTTCGAGAAGAGTTTGTCGCGAATGTCGCGCGAGCTGAGGCGACTGCAGGATACCAACGAATTTGCCCACATCGAAACGGCCCCTGTGAAATACACGGTATGGAGCAATGGCAAATATATCGAGGTGGACCCCAACGCTCCGGAGCAGGTCGCGTCACCACCGCGGAAGAAGGCAAAACTGGAGGACAATGCTGCTGCTGCTGCTACCGCGCTGGGCGCAACGGATGGTGAGGAGGCATCGAAACCAGAGGCCGAGGCGCCTCCTGTGAGGAGGCGGCGAGTCAAAAAATATCTGGAAAAGGGACTCTACGCTGGCCAGGATGCGCCCATGGATATCTCAAAGGGCTTAACTGCAAAAGAGAAGAAAAAGCTCGTTTCCATCCCAGAGCTCATGCCGAGCGGCGAAGTCAACAAGACGCTCCCATTTCCCATTTTCAATGGTTTACGGTTGCTGCTCAACGGCCGCGACTTCAAGCTGCCGTATGATGTCTGCAATCCCCTTCCGCCAGGCCAGCCAAAGCCAGCCGCCTACCGTACCATGACCAAGAGTGAGCCATCTCCCCTTTCCTCGGCTTACTGCAAAATGTGACCGTATTGAGACTGCATGCTAACGCGACCTCCAAGACCGCTTTGTGGGTGATGCTGCCGCGTATTGGAAAAAGACGCCTCACTTTGAAGACTTCGCCTCTAAGTGTGTGTGCAAGCCTGAGGATGGCTGCGGCGACGACTGCCAGAATCGCATCATGCTTTACGAGTGCGATGAGACTAACTGCAGTCTCGGCAAGCCGTATTGCCAGAACCGTGCCTTCCAGACTCTTCAAGAGAGGACAAAGAAGGGTGGCCGATATCGTGTAGGTGTCGAGGTTCTCAAGACGGGAGATCGAGGCTACGGTGTCCGGAGTAACCGCTGCTTTCAACCTAACCAAATCATCATGGAGTACACTGGCGAGATCATCACCGAGGAGGAGTGTGACCGTCGGATGAACGAAGTCTACAAGGACAACGAGGTAAGTTGCCGGTGTGTACAGTCTGATTTGAGCTCGGCTTCTAACGCGGAGCGGCAGTGTTACTACTTGATGTCATTCGACCAGAACATGATTATCGACGCCACCACCGGTAGCATCGCGCGGTTCGTCAACCATTCGTGTTCGCCCAACTGCCGGATGATCAAGTGGATTGTAGCAGGACAGCCGCGGATGGCCCTCTTTGCAGGCGACAACCCCATCATGACGGGTGACGAGCTCACCTACGACTACAACTTTGACCCTTTCTCCGCTAAGAATGTGCAAAAGTGCCTGTGCGGCAGCCCGAACTGCCGAGGTGTCCTGGGCCCCAAGCCGAAGGAGGTCAAGCCGCCGAAGCCGCCAAAGGAGGATGCTAAGGGCAAAGGCAAGGGAAAGAAGGGCACTATGAAAGGCTCTGTCAAAGCCGGAAAGCGCAAGTTGAAGGAGTTGCTGGGTGCCGATCGCGATGATAATGAGGGTGCTTCAAGAGCGGTCAAGAAGCGCAAGATCAAGCCGGCTACGGGTGCAGTCAAGGCGAAGCCTGCTAAAGCCAAGGCTACGCCCAAGACGACCACTGGCAAGGCCAAGGGCGCAGCACTGAAAGCGGCAACGAAGGGAGCAGCCACGGCCATCAAGCGAAGCGTATCGAGCGCTTCAGTCAAGGCGAAAACGGCGCTGTCTAAGAAAACAGGTGCCGGCTATGTCGCATCTCGAGGTCTTAAACAGACCAAGATCACCTTCAAGAAATCCGGGACCGCTGCCTCATCGAGGAGCTCGAGCTTGACGACTATCGTCGCAGCCGTTGCAGGGCCATCAAAACTTACCACAAAGGCCGCTGTGGCCGGCACACCCAAGTCCAAGTCGGCGACCCTGGGCTCGTCCGCCAAGTCGGCAAGGACAAGAACTCCCAGCAGGAAGGTGCTGGAGGGGGGAGCTAGCCCGAAGCCGGCCGCATCGCCCGTCGCCTCAACCAAGGGAAAGAAGAGTCCTGCCTCTGCCAAACACGCGAAGGCGCGGTTGTTACAACAGTCGGTGTATGACTTCCCGAACTGATGACGGCACTGGTAGCGCCTTTGGTTTTTGTTTCTTTGTTCAAAGACGGTTGTTTATCTATTAGTGCGCACTCGTCATTTTCGTGCTCGTTGCGTTCGGAAAAGGGAACGGGGATTGGACCACGGCGAGTGTGAGATGGGCTGGCGTTCCGCGTTGCCAAGGGGGCAGGGTTCTGGCTAGACTCAGTTGATTGGAACTGGGTGCTGGATGGGATAGGTGTGCTTTAGTCGATTATTTCTCTCTTCTTCTTCCTGGCACTCAACCCCTGGTATTGTTTGTTTTTTAAAGGGAAATTATTTTTCTCGGTTCATATCATCTCATCGCGGTTTCTATGGGGTTGTGTGTGTTTGTGCTATGAACGTGTCATCTTGTTGTTTGTTCTCTCGTCTTTGCATCGATGGGGAACTTACGCCGGGAGGGTTGGATGGGAAGCAAGCATCATAAGCAGTCAACCTGTTGAGTGGGATGCGGAGACCGGACTGGGTAGGATAGGATAGGTTAGGTGGATGATGGAGGACGAGGTTCTTGAGCGAGGCCAGCATTTTGGATGCCCCGCGGGCGATCTAACTTATGTGTACAAATAAATATCTAGGGATCTAGGGCCAAGGGAATATTTTCGAGAGGCACTGACCCGAGCGATCATGTGTGCTGTTTAGGAGGAGGAATGAGACGGAGTATGATGCGATGCGACAGCCTGGCACCGGCATATTCGGTGAGATATGGGGTGAGAGCTCGAGGAAGTGGATATGAGTGAGGTACGGGCGTGGCAGTATTAATGAATATGGATACGGGCGAGTGAGTCTATGGGGCTTAGGTTGACAGGCAGACATAGGAACAAGGCATTGCATCGTAATTTTCCTTTGCAGAAATGTGAGAGTGAGTTGGCGAGAAAGCAAGTGGTGTCTTGATACGTCCAACGTACACACAAGTACGGAGGCAGCCTGCGGGAGGCTGAGCGCAAAGCGAGGCTATTCAGAAGAGTAGATATGCATATCGGCCCCGAACAGAACCGAGGGTGGGTTTAGCCCTGAAGGCACTAACAGGTTGCTGAGGCCTGGAAAGAGACTAGTAGCAGCCTTACTATCGGCAAATTCTCTCGTAATTTTCGCGTATTTTACGCAAAGCTGGGTTGTATGCGGGTTAGTAGCTGTGCATGTTTGCATGGGCCCCTGAATCCTGAATTCCCATTTCGTCATCGGAAATCTCTTCCGACAGGGCTAAGCTACCGCCCGCGCTGCAAAAACTAGCTTCTCCGCAATGGGAGGTGCCTGAAGTAGACGAACGTTTCCGAACGGGCTGTCTTTGTTGCTTCCTGAGGCTGGCGGCAGATTTGGTTACTTATGGCGCGTTTGGTTTGCCGCAGCCACGAGGGTTTCGAGTCGAGAGCCACGGGCTAGCTGACATGCTTTCCTCTCGCAGTCGCCGCGGCCGATGACCCGCGACAGGATGGATGGTGCATCTGCTGTTCAGCTGAGTTCCACCAGCGAGGCAATCGGCACTCGTGCCTGCCCGTAGCCAGGACTCGGGCCCGCTCGCCCTTGGGCAAGGTGAAGACCGGGGAGGGGCTCGGGCGGGGGCGCCAAAAGGCGGAGAAGCTGGCCAAGCTCGAGCAGAAGAATGCTGCCCGTGCTGAGGTGGCTGCCACCAGTGCGAACAAGACCAAGGGGGGGAAGAAGAAGAGGAAGGAGAAAAAAGGCCGAGGTCGAGGTCCTGCCTCCGTTCGTTGAGGACACACCGCCGGGAGAGAAAAAGCAGCTCAAGCCCTTCGACGACCCCTTGCTATTCCTAATTCCACCCTATCGCTGTAGAGTCGGCATGGTACGCCTGGTGGGAGAGGGAGGGATTCTTCCAGCCGCAGTTCACACTAGGAGGCCAGGTCAAGCCCGAGGGCAAGTTTGTCATCGTCATACCTCCTCCAAGCGTCACAGGAGCCCTGCAGTAAGCCTTCCTGTTTGTGCATCCGGGACCTCAGCAGATCACTGACGTGAGCAGCATGGGCCACGCCTTGCAACTCGCTGCAGGACCTGTTGATCCGCTATAGCCGGCAGAAGGGAAAGACTACGCTGTGGCTGCCTGGCTGTGACCACGCCGGTAAGATATTCGCCGCTCGTCGACCGATATGATCTGACAGCCCCCAAGGTATTTTTCGCGACACAGAACGTGGTGGAGAAGATGCTCTGGAAGATGAAGCAGCAGACCAGGTGTGATGTCGGCAGGACAAAGTTTGTCGAGCTTGCCCAGGGCTGGAAGGTGGAGTACCACAAGAAGATCACCAACGCCTTCCGAAAGATGGGAAGCAGTCTTGACTGAACTAGAGAGGTGTTCACAATGGTGCGTATCCCAGGATTATACCCCCTGCTACAGTGCTTACACTAAACCCCCGATAGGACGAGCACTTTTCGGCAGCCGTTACGGAGGTCTTTGTTGGGTTCCACGAAGAGGGCATTATCTATAGGGCCAACCGTCTAGTCAACTGAGATTCCACGTTGATGACAGCTCTTAGTAACGTTCGAGATCGACAACAAGGAGCTGCTAGGACGGACGCTTCTCGACGTGCCAGGCTACGAGAGAGACAGGTCGAGTTCGGAATTTTCGTTCATTTTAGATATCCTATCGAGAACTCCGACGACAGCATCGAAGTCGCATTTATAGTTCGCGACTCTAATGGGCAGAAGATGAGCAAGTCGCTTGGCAACGTTGTCGATCCTCTAGACATCATCTACGGGACCGAGCTCCAAGCTCTTCAGAAGCAGCATAATCTCATCCACGATCCGGCGTACCTCAACAAGGCCAATATCGTAACACAGGATGCTGACAGGGCAAAGCTGGCTGATCTCGAGAGCAAGGCTAGCGGTCTCGAGGCAACAATCGAGCAGGTCAGGCAGCTGAAGCTCGAGTAGAGACTGGCGGTGGATCTGAACCTTTAGTCTCGTGTTGTGTGATCTTCAGATACGGGATAGTGTTACTTAATCCAAGAAAGAGAGGATAGGGGACGATTTCTTCCTCTGGTTGTGTCACATAGCCTTCATTGACTTGGACACTGCCTTTATTAACTCAGGCACAGCCGTCATTGACTTGGACACTGCCTTTATTTGCTTAGAACAAAAATGATGCCTGCCACACCACACCTGCTTTCTAAAAACATATGACCCACTTGACCCTGATAGCCTCCACTGCCTTAACTTTTACCCATTAATATTCCCTTTTCTACAGATTCTCTCCATAGTGTGCTACTCGCATAAAAGAACCAAAAACAGGTCCTATACGCCACTTCCTAAAGCTGGGGACCCTAAGGTAGTGGAAGACGACTGGGCCATATACGACGTGCCAGAGACCAATTCAGCACCTCCTGGATTGATAAAACCAGCTTGCTTGAGTGCGGGAATAGCTTTCTGTTCCGTCCATTCCGTGCATTTGATAAGTGGCTGACGCGCTTCCCCAGGGTTATAGAATGTCAGGGGATCCCAGATTTTGACCTGTTCTGTCTTCATTGTAGCTGTATTGAAGGCCTTCTGACTACTTCCGATTGTGCTTCTAACGTCGGAGCACGCAACAATCAAGCAGTTGCAACCCCATCAGTTGGACTTATTTGACGGTGTTTACCACGTGAGAGTTCCTATCTTACGATCTGTTTGTCTATTCCCATCATCTGCCAGCCGCTTTACATCTGAGTTTGCTGGCGCTTGGCGTCATCAAAGTGAGGGCAGGCACCGCTGGTTCGCGTTTGGCTGTCATGGTGGCGGGGAGAGCGAGAAAAGCGTCGAAAGGAGGAGTGTAACTGGATGGTTGTATGGGAACTTTGAGAGCAGGTAGGAAGAAGGGGGCAGGAGGGGACAGAAGGGGACAGAAGGGGGGGGGACAAAGGAGGGCAGCGGGTGGGCCCACAAGTAGTTCTTTGTTTTTGGCTCTCTTCTCTCCTGTCTTGCAGCGTGGAGCCGGAGCTAGGACTAGAAGAAAAAAAAAAGATTGTTTTCCGATTAGGGCCACGATGTTCTCAACCGCGCTACGACGCTGGCCAGGGTTTTGGAGATTGAACCACTGCGTTGCCCAGACGTCCAGAAAATCGGTCATCTCGTCCTCGCTGGTCAGAGATGCGAGGTACGAGTCGTAGATCCCGAATTGTTAAGAAGCACATGTATTGCCGCACGGCCGCAATAACGAAGACCCTGGGAGGGGGGAGGCATAACCGGTTAAACACACGAAGCAACAACAGCGTCCTATGGGAACGAGGGAATGGGTGAAAGGGAGGCGGGGTTTCTCACCTCTCGTCAACTGGGCCAGCACCTGGCGTCTGGCACCGCTGGAGACGGAACGCAAGCGGTTGGCCCCTTATTTGGCCAAGGATTTCGTTCGTAAACACCGGCTCCCCGTCCTTGGTAACCGCAAACCGCTTTTTGGCTTCAAGGAGGGCCGGGCGGTGTTCGGTGAGGTTGTACCTGCCATTGCCAAGCTGATACAAAACTAGCTCCCCATCCGCTGTGGCTCGGACTTTCTCTTCATGGGAGGGTTTGCCGGCGAACTCGACCAAGTACGTGGGCTTACGGCGCTGGGTTTCGTGCTGGGGCGGGCATGCCTGGAGTACGTGGCGGATGAAGGCGGAGGCAATCTGGACAGTGCCTTGTTCTGGGACGTCGGCTGAAGGTTGGCCTTGGCTGACATAGCCGGAACCCTGAGAAAGCCTGCTGAGAGCTGCTCTCGCTGTACGGGCTTGAGCCGACCCGCATTTTCGAGCTGTCGTTATAGTCCGGAAAGTCTGTTTGTTTCCGAAATCGTTTGCGCGACGGGGAGGGATTAGACCCTGGACTATATGGACGTCTTCTGCCTCCCCCTTCGCCGGCGACCATGTACATGTCCACATCGTCATCGTCCTCGGCTTTGTCCACGCCGTCGTTCTTGGCCTCGACCTCACGCCCTTCAGGATTGCCGAACTGGGCAAGCGCGGCCCAAAATGACCCGAGGCTTGCGCCGTACAAGTGGACAAGCTGTGTATCGGTTAGTATACCGTGGCTGACATCGGCGGGCTTCAAGAGCTCCCGGATGCGTGTCTGGTCGTAGGCGGTCGCCGCTTCGGCAAAATGGTCCCGCAAATCGGGCAGGAGATGGTTGATATCCGGCCGAGCGGTGGCGCTACGAACCACGAGGCGGGCAGCGAAGAGCTCGTCATCCGACCACTTGCTGCTTGGGGGCAGTTTCTGGATCTCGTTAAGGCTTGTCGTGCCCGGCGGGCGGCGCTCATCGTTTGGTATCTTGATGGCTCTTGGCATCACTTTCATGGTGAAGAATGCATGATGAAGCACACTGCAGTCGGCCTTCGAGAGTTGAGTGGTGAGCAAAATGTGCTTGGCGCGAAGGCTTGTTGGGGCCGATATTTGGGAGTTGTTAGAGGTGCGAAGGAAGCTTGAAGAAAAAGGAAAATCGAACGGCTCGTTATATGTATCGCTCTTACCATATTAGCCGACTAATGAACAGTTTAGAAGCCCTCGCATAGGGACATACTCGAAGAGCAAGTTGTGCTTAATGTCAAGCAGGCAGAAAGCACTGCCAAAATTGGCGATATGGGCTCAAAACGAAGGGGTTAAGGCTTTGAAAATGGCGAGCAAAGGCGCGAGAAATCGAAATAGAGATAGTTTCATGTAACATCAAATGATGCCAGACACTACCCGGGCTCCTCACGCCGGCTTCGCCTGCCACAACAAAGGCTAGGAATTGGGGTTGCGCCGCAGAGCACGAGCACGGATATCCCGCGCCAGGGCCGTCTCCTGGATGATGCACACGCCCTAGCCACACGACGGCTTCTCGCCTCCATCTCTCTAGATCTGCCATCATCTTCGTGACCCGGCGCTGCTTCGTCGCCACATGTCCTCCCCAATCGAATCTACCGCGTTCAACGACGGCAAGGTCTGAGGAGTCGGTGGAAACAAATATCCTCTCCGACTATTGCCAGCTTGGCGTGGGCAGCTAGCTCTTCTGCAAGAGCCCTTGATTTCTCCGCTGACTCGGCAAGTCCTTCAGACGGTTCGAGAAACGACAGCTCGGCGCGTGAGTCACCACGGCCGTTGGGGGCGATGCTATCATGCTGTTGCGGCGCCAGATGGGATGCCGGCTGCTGTCTTCGCCCGGGCCCCTCCATAGAGGAGTCATCCTGATCGACTGACTGGCCGCCGACGCTCTCCTCATACGCAGCGTCTTCATCAGACGCATTAGGTAGGTAGAGTGAGGATGTCTGGGAGGCGCCACCCCGGGTGACGGATCCGTTTGGTTGCTCAGCGAGGATACTGCTCTGTTGGGATCACACAGAGTTGGATGCCGACTGCTGCTCGCCACCTTCGAGATCGCTGATGTTCTGGGCACTCCTGTCTATGTAAAGCTCAGAAGCGCTAACCTCTTCGACATCAGACGTGTCCACCTCGTCCGGCTGGGTCGGGTGCCCCTCGGGGGCGTCATCGCTATATACCCATGCACTTCGGTCGATGTGGCCCTTTCTGAAATAAGCGTCGAGTGATATAATCGGCTCGCCGTCAAGTCCCGGGAGTACGTAAGGGCGAGGAGCCGAGTTCTGCTGGAGACAGGCGGAGTTGAAGACAGGCGCGTTACGAAAAAAAAAGAAGAAAAAAGAAGGGGGAACACACCCCATAAAGAACAAGGTTGACACGGCCCATGGTGTGGTATATCAAATGATGATCGTGGCCTGCGCGTGCCATCTTCTCGCACCCGCCCCAACACATGACTATCTGTCAGAGGTGGGCAGCAAACACAGAGTGTATTGGTGCGTGTGTTCTAGAGAAGGAAGGCTGTGGCCGAGGGCTAGCTGGACCGGGGAGGTGGGGCTAGGCCCTACAATTCCCACACTCCCCCTCAGACAGATCTATCCATCTTCCTGTCCTTTCTGCGTGGACTCCCCCTCGAAACCTGTCGTATCTGTCGTCTCTAGGCTGGTCTGAATACCATCGTGGGGGTTGGAAGGTCGATTAATTGAAGGGGTGAATGTTTTTTAGGCCGGTCGAAAGCAAACCAGAGAGGTGTGGTTATGTGAACATCTCCACCGCACAGCGCCTGTTTATTCCTATACCCTGAATCAGTGAGGGTAGATCTGAATCGGGATGAAATGGTGTAATTGAGAGTCGGATTGGCTGCTTGTTGATTGATTGATCGAAAGCGGAAGGCGGTGAAAAGAATTCTGCCTATCGGAATAATCGCGCTTATCGGCTGGGCGGTGTGATGATTCTGCCGCGCTCCGATTGGCTAAACGGTTAGCTGAATTGGCGAGTGGAATGGTTGCTGTAATGGCAGCATCTGCTCGAATGGTTAGATTCGCTTGCCAAATGGCTACTCGAATGGCTGGGTGGCTGGCCGAATTAGCTGGCCGGATTCGCTGCCCCTCCGTGGGGTTCGGTGGCTTCGGAGCCCTCCTGCGCGCGGTTGGAAGTCGCTGCTGCAAACTACAGGCCTGAAGGCTCTGTAAGAGCGCGTGCGCGCAGGAGGCTAATGGCTACAAACGAAGCTATTCGGAGGTGGAATTGCGTGGGCTCATGACTTGTCAGGTGGGCAGCAACACAGAGTTTATTGATTCAGAATTGCGAAGGCGGTGTCGTCAACCGTCCTCACAAGTCGATCCGCGTCATCGCCGACATGGCCCGCTGTTGACGGCCAGAATAGGAAGCAATTGTGGTGTATTCTAGAGATGTTGCTCTGGAGAGAGAGAGCGATGCCCAAGCCACCAGTTTCCTTGCTTTACCTCTTTCAGATCCCAGAACCGACCTCGAACCTCAGAACTATCAACCCTATTCCTTCCATCAGCCTCCCCCTACATATTGTCTACATCCTCAAGACACGAAGGTGGCTTGGGAAGAGGAGCTGCTTTTTCCATCGTAGTAAGATTTGTTGCCGCAGAGAGTCGGCCAAGGTTTACGTCCTTGATAATTCCCAAATTGCTGTTCCTCTTGCGGAATTCCAACTCTCTGTTGCGGAGTTCCAACTCTCTGTTACGACATTCAATGTCCATTTTTGTAATGGCCATGCGGGTATTATCGGTCATCTTGGCTATCGCAGTACGTGCGTCTGCCTCTATCTCGGCCGTCGCAGTACGTGCGTCTGCCTCTATCTTAGCCGTCGCAACACGTGCGTCTGCCTCCATCTTTGCAATGCCCTGCCACCATTAGTCTTAAGCGGAGATAAATAAGGATCTGTTACGTACCATGTGAACAACAAGAAAAGCGATAATAACCAGAAGCGCTAATACGAATTCCTACTCCGTAACGAGCGGCTGGTTATTGGGAACAGGATGCTCCATGACTACAATGTCTGCAGCAAGAAAAGTCTGCTGCTGCTACAGTGAGTATTTACGCATATATGCTAGTAGTGAAGCGTACCTGAAGACAAGGTAATGCAAGAGCTGTTTCGATATTAGCCATGGTGAGTGGAGGTGGAGATGTGGACGGTGAGGTGCTGAGAAGCGCGGCTTACCTTTGGTATTTTTTGAGTCTCGTTGTGTTGAAGAAGAAGGTCCAAGCGTCTCGGCTTATGAATTTTCCGTTCTGGTCTCAACCAGAAATTTCACATCACATGACATAATTGTGGGGCACGCCATCGGGCAACCAGCAGAATCGGCAAGCCAATCCGATCTGTCCCGCCTCTCACCCCCTGAACGACGCGCCGCAAGAAAAGTCACCGCACGACAGTGGGCGGCGCCAGATCGGGGTCACCACGTTCAAGGTCACCGGCTCTGTCGGGGTTAGGCTCTAGCAGCTTCAACACGTTTTGACTAACTTGGCTAACCGCTACGTTGGTACAGGTCCTTCTTTTCGGCCCGCATCCTCCTACCCTAACCCTCTTGGGTCATAGCAACCCTAACCCAGGGCGGGCGGGAGGAACAGCCTCCGCTGACGCGCCCAGGGAAGTGTCCTTGCTTCAGCACCACGGTGTTCACACTCAGCTCGGTATTGAAACACAGCACAGCCATGGGGAATGCAAACAGCCTTGCCATGTCTAAACAATAAAGGACACGCGAAGCCTCAAAATGGCACTTTGAAGCAGTGCATCGGGCTCTGCAGCCTCGGTGTGGAAGCCTTAACTTCCCTCACTTTGTTTCAGCTTCTCCACGGTGTGGTGTGGCGGAGGTACGGACGCGGTGCGTTGCCGAGGAGGGGCAAATTTGATGATTCAATAGTTTCGCTTTCCGCTTCCGTGTTTGTGTCTGTGTTTGTCTGTTTGGTTTTCACTACCCGCTGTTGCGTCACAGTATCCATCGGTCGGAGGTCTGCGTCCCGTCGGTCTATTGAAGCGGAATGGTTCTCCGCTAGAAGACTTGGTGTTGCACACCGAGTTGCGGGGCCGGAGTACTGTCATAGTTGTGGAGTGTGAAACGAGAACACGGCTGTGTTGGGGTTCTGCGATGCCGGAGATAACTACCAAACTTTTCTGCTAGCGGTGAACAGCCTCAGTTGCCAGGTAGTTGCGGGTTCAAGTCGATGCTTAAAGAGGTAGAGCCCGACAAGGGCAAGGGCTCGTGATGATAGCAGCTCGGGGGGCTCATCAGTTTCACCTGGGCTTGGTGACCCAATCCGTTGAGTCTGAGAGATTCAACTCTAACAGCATGACAGACGGCGGGGGAAATCGGAACCTGGAAGCTAGACAGTTTGCTTCACCTGGAATTGAACGCCTTTCGGAGGAGAAAAACCAAGAAAGATTGCCGCTCTCACAGCCCAATGGCAACCGAGAAGTCTCTCCCTTGGAAGAATCACGAGAGTGAATCAGCACGCGGCCCGGCGCCGAAAAAGGGCTGTGTTCGGGCTTTGGCAGTAGCGAGCGGTTCCTCGTTTTAGCGTTTTCCAGAAGGCCCAAAAGAAGCAAAATGTAATTCCCCGGGGGCTGGTGCTGTGTTTTAGCGTGCTTTCGCTCGATGTCAATTCGTCAGCTGCGCTGACCGCCGCCAGCTGGAACCGCAATCCAACAGCACAAGCCGTCCTGACCTCCAATGTAACTTCGTAAACCCTGCTCTTCCCACTGAATCTCCCCAATCTCCTTAGTTTTTCTAACAGGCTCTTTCCTTTCTGGCGCTTTTGTGTCAGGCGAAAACTGCCTTGGTCGCGGCCCATCACCAAACTCCATGAGCAATTGGGCGAGTTTTGCGTCGTCCGCCAGGCATTCCCAACCTAATCCTCCAGGTAGAAGCAATTACAGGTACCCTCGATGACGTGTCCGCCTCAGCATTGCAGCAAACCCGAGGACAATACATCGGTTCAGAACCAGCGGTGTAGAACTGGATCTCACACAGAGCCCGTGACTCAATCGATGTTTCGTGTTTCTTATAGATTTCCAACTTGTTGAGGCATATCACTGGGAAACGGGGGTCAGATTCCAGGCACATGCCAAAGTTGAGCAGCTGTGTGGTTGGTTGCCTCTACGTTCAACCACACTTGATGACGTTGGGGGTTGCAAAAGCCGATCGTAGGCTAGATCTCCCAGTAGTGTAACCAGTCAATCCACATCACACAAAGGTAACATTGATAACGAGTGACTCGAATTCCAATTCTAAGCAAACACTATAACGCTCAGCTCAAACAAAACTCGCCAGCAATATTCCCGCTAATCCCTATCGTATCACGCCCTGGCTTGCGCCATTCTCTCTGTGGTATTCAATGTGTAAAAAAGGCCTGGTGCTCTTGTACCGTTTAAACCACCAGCAACCAGGCTTCATGCAAGGTCCCCAGACCCTCCAGACAACGCCGTGCACTCCCGAATAACAAAAGGCCGCCAGAAGTGAGTTGCATGTCGTAGCGCCATGGTTTGTCCCAGCGCCCTCGTAACCGTTGTATCCTCATTGGCTTCGAATATCTTGTGCGGCTTGCGCAAGCATCGCTGCGCTTGATGTTGGTGACAAAGTTGTCGTCTCAACGGTGGTAAGGAAGTTTGTGCTGCTCAACAGAGCAGCCGCCACATCGGTAGTGGGACTTGCATGATGGATTCACACAGGATGGTGTTGAGTCTACATGGTACGGTCCTTCGCCACAGTAGCAGCAGTACCAAAGGTAGACAGTCTTCTTGCGTGGATCCTTAGGCATGATGAAGCTGGTTTGGGAGGTCTCTTGAGAGGGGTTTCTTGGGAAGTTTTGAGAAGTCAAATTTGCGAGATAGCCGGAGTAGGAGTGACGCTCAGAGTGTAGTGTTTGATGGTGAGATAGAGAAATGGAGAAGTAAGAGAGAAGACAACCTTCATATATGTGGCAAAGCTTGACATACAAGGCGACAATATCCAATTCCCCCTTCCGCTTGCCTCGCCTTCAAAGGAACAGAGCCATGCCCGAAATGTAGCAGCTTTCCAGACCGAGAGGGCTCATCAACAAACTCAGGCAACTGTAAAATGTCGCTGTGCAGCTCCGCCTCCATCTCCACTTGGGAATGGGAACAAGTTAGGCAAACAGACATGAACCTGTGGCAGCAAGGCGAGCAGGGAGGCTGGGCGTGTGCCGGTGAGTTGATGGGAAGCACAATCCGTCGTATCGTTGGCCAGTGCCGATGCTTGACTGACTTGAAGACTCACAACCGACAACCTCACGATCCAAAGAACGTATCGGCACGTCTCCGAGCCAGTCAAAGTCTAATGCACCAGCCCATTGGCAGAAAGAGGTGCCCTCTGCACCTTGTCTTGCCATCTCGGTGAAAAGCCTATGGGCGCAGCAAGAATGATCGAAAGGAAAGTGGGCTCGTTGCCCGCGGTGCAAGTGAGGAAGGGGCCGAAGGAGCGTCTGAGTCGGCAGCACTTGCCCTCCGAGAGACGGGTCAGGGGAGTTTGGAAGCCCCAGATGTGTAAAGCGCAAGTCGGGTACGCTCGGGAGCTGGGAAGCGTTTTTGTTAGGGCGCTTTGCCCCAAGCACGTCCTAAAAAACTGCCCTGCAAGTAATTAGTTTAAGAAATAAAATAAAGCAAGGGGGAGGTGCAGCGGAATGCCAGTCTACTACCGGTTGGGTAGATACGAAGGTACTTCTTCCATGAGGCTCAACAATGATGGGGGTGTGGAGTGCAAGCATGGGCCTGCAGTCACAGCGGGCTGCGATGGGCGTGTTTAATGCCCAGCCAACCGGCACGTGCACCAAAATCGGGGTTGGGGTTCAGGGGCGTCGGTATCGCAAATCCACCCCAAAGCCTTGTTTTTCTCCATTCACGCACTGCCCGCTTGCCCCGGTGTTCACCGAGTAGTTTGATCGAGATACCGGCTGGTGGGCACACAGCGAGGCTCCCAATGTTGATATCCGTAGCGCCCGCGCAATTGGAGAGTTCTTGGCAGCAGCAGCAGCGTTGGAAGCCTGGCCCGCGGCCGTCTACGCTGCCTAGAACCCGATGTGCCGTGCGCCATCGAACATGCCCCTCGCAGCAGGCTGTGAGTCATGATGCGTGCGGCTCTGCGTCTCAAAAGAAGACCAGAACCAGTGTCGCCGGTTTTCTGCGGCTCAGGATGAGATGAACGAGTGGTCCATTGTTCGAGCACGCTGCATCTGCATTGTTGGCGCGACTGCAAGCGTCGTCGTCATAGAGGCAAGCTTGTCGTGTAAGGCTGGATTTTGAGCCTCACAAGTACTAGCGTAATTCAGCTCGGCCCAGTACTGCAGCGATCCTGCTTGTCAACGCCGAGTCACAGTCAGCTGTGAGTTTGATGTGAGCAAGAGTCCTTGTAATGTCCATTTTGCCCGGAGCCTCGGCACTTCTGACTAAGCCAAGAGCGGACGGTTAGGAGGAAGGAATTTGAGCCAGCCGGTGCTGTACTGTCGAACTTGCAGTGGAGGTCTAGAGTGGGCATGTCAGTCGCCAGCAAGCACAGAAAAGAGTGTCAATGATGTGCTCCAAAGACCAGGGACGCGCCAGAGCCTGGTTGTTGTCCCAAACAAACACAAGCGCAGTCAAGAACTCTCCCTCTCTCGGGTTATGGAGTTCGGTGTCGGCAAAGCGGGTCACGAGGGCGGTAGACAGGGGCCATATCCACAACGTTGAACATCCAAGGGCGGACTGACATAGTGTATGATACTAGTATGAGGTCAGGGGCTTCCGAACTTTGGATATCCATTGGATTGATCAAAGTTGCTTCAGAAGACCTCCGGAGAGGCGGTCCTCCTGACGATGAACAAGATGAGCTCTGGACTCGGGAGCCATAGGCGACGAATGATATTGGTGTCGAGGGCGATGCCATTTTGGGCGGTAGGATGGATCGGTTGTGGTGATTCAAGCTGTCTCGAAACTCGGGGCGTCGATCTCATGATGCTGAATGTAGCCCTGTCGCCATTTCCTGTCGATTGATAGGGCTACCCAGCCGACCCTGAACTCGACCAAGCCGTGGACTGACCAAAGCTTTATACTTTCTCCAGTTCGACATGAGGCTCTGCGAAGCCAATGAGGTTTCCAGGCCGCCGAGGCCAGACCGACGGTCACCTACAACCCATCACACCCTCTTCTTTCTGACTGGCGATGGCGAGCCTGCTGAGCGATGTGCCTAAATATTGTTGGCCGCGGCCTGCTCGTCGTTCTGAGTTGTTGTGGTCCCATTGGCCCGAAAGAAGTAGACCGGCTGAAGAGGCCTGCCAATATGACTGTTGTTAAGTTCAAATCGGGAGTGCAAATTCCTCAGCTCTGACCACGATGGACGGTGGAGAGCTCCAAGAAAGGCTATGAATTTTGAAATCCTAGACATCACCGAGGTCATGCAAGCCACTTGACCGCGCAGGGCAGGCAACCATCCCAGCCATCTGAGAAGGCTTGGATGGTTGGAGAATTGTGTAGAACCCAAAGCTACAATGCGAAGACGACCTGAAGCCTTGCCGTGGCTTGAAAGCGTGACGTGGTCCCAGTAGATGGCCCGGCATGTAAATTCATATGTAGCATTATGTTGTCAGATGGCGGGTCAAAGGACTGGAGCAGAGCCGCATGTTGGAAATGCCTGAGGAACCCGACCTCTGTGGAACAGCTAGCGAATCCTGGACAATACCAAGCTTTGACGATCTAAAAAAAAGGATCATTAGGTCCCGTGGTGTGCCTCTCTGGGAACCGCCAACATCGTTCGTCAAATTTCCAGGAGCCGCCACACCAATGGAGCTCGTCCAGGCCCATCAGGTTCGGCGGCGAAAAAAAGCATACGGTATTCCAGCCGGGAATACTGCCCGCCAGGCGTCGAAAGTTTTATTCGCCAATGGGTGGCGATGCGAGACGTAAGACGGATCGGATTCATCGGTCTCCCCGTGGCTGAATGAGCCCACAAGACACTCCTGCTAAAATGCCTCAAAAACCGTGAACGTGTTCCCAAGTGGGCACGGGGATGCTGTTGAAAGATGGGTGTAAGCTCTCGTTCACTTGCCAAGTACATGTTGGAAGTGGAAGTTGTGGAGTGGCCCACCGATCGGCTGAAGAGAGGGAAAAGGGAGGGAACCCAAGGAGCTGAGCGTTTGCGAGGATGGAAGGCAGAATCAGGGTTGCGATTAAGAATGGGGATGTGACGGGACGAGCTGAGAGGCAGCCTGCATCCGTCGCTGGGAGGTTACCAGAACCGAATATGGGCGACCAAGATAGATAGAATGGAAATGTTGAAAATGGAAGTTCAGAAACGGTGCCACCATCAAAAGACCGTTGCAGCTAAACCACGGCAATTGGGGGCTGCACGGACCAGACAGGGATGCAGGCAAAGCAGCGCGTTTGCGCTTGAGTTCGTGCAGCTCAGCGCAGGTGATCCAATTTGGCAGTTAGCCGACCCTCGAAAAGCGCTGTCAGCAACGTCATCCCGCACACGCATCAACAACCTTGATGCGACTTCATACTAACCTTTCCTGACGCTTTCGGGCGTCGCAAGGTCCAATCCTGCCGGCAAATAAACCGCGATCTTCCATGGTCCGATTCCTTTGAACTCAAGGCCGCCTCCGCGCCTTCATTATTCGCCCATCCTATCGTTACGCTTTGCGCTCGGTTCGGCGGACGGACATTGGTTCCCGGAGCTTCTCATGCCCCGGATAAGACGCGATGGTAGGGGCTCGTAGGCCAGAGACGCGGTGGGTGACGCGACTCATACCGCTCTTCCTGGCTGGTTGCCTTGGGTTCTCGACCTACGTTTTTGTCAAACGCATATGTGGTTGGTAGCCTCTGCGCCGGAGAGACAGGGACAGACTTGCTTACGGAGTGATGTGCAGTCGACTTCTACATCGGACACCGAGGAAAATCCAACGTCGCGACCGCATTCCTTGCTATTTATTCCGTCTTCCTAGTCTTAATGGTGTTTACATACCTCCGCGTCTTCCTCGTCATCCAATTCGATCCTGGGGTTGTGCCTCTCGGAACCTTGGCGGTCGAGCAGAAGGAAAAGGAGAAAAAGAAACGAAAAAAGAACGGATGTTGCAACCACGGAGGAGATGACCTCGAGGCCAATCGATACGAAGGCTACTGGCCTGACCCCAGCGTGGACAGTCCAGGGCTTGAGCGCTTTTACAGCAAAGACGTCTTTATTTGCTACACGGATGGCCGGCCTCGATGGTGCAGCACGTGCAGCAACTGGAAGCAAGACAGGGTCTCGCATTGCAGCGAGATTGACCGATGTGTCAAGAAAATGGACCACTATTGTCCCTGGGTAGGCGGGATTGTCGGGGAAACGTGTGAGTCTTTGCGCCAGCAGCTTGGAAATGATAGCTCATTCTAACCTATCGCATTAGCCTTCAAATTCTTCGTCCAGTTCACATTCTACACAGCCATATACTGTATCGTTGCTTTAGTTGCGGCCGGTATGAGCATGAGGGAATCGACCCAGGAGGGCGCTACAGCTGACGGTTTTGTCATCGGCCTGCTGGTAATCTCTGGGTTTTTTGGCATTTTCACCTTCGCAATGACAGCCACATCCGTGCGGTATATCTGCGTCAATCTTACCAATGTGGATTATCTCAAGGCCAAGACTCTCGTCCATCAGATCGCAATCCGGGTGCCACGAGGCACCCCGCCTGGGCCTGACTATGGTGTTATCACCTACCCGCTTCCGACGCCACAGCTACAGCCATCGCCCACAACTCCGCAACCATCAAACCGAACAGCTACCCGCGAACCCGTCTCTCCGAGAGATCTCCTGGCACAACGCACTTTCGCCGTCGTTAGGACTGAAAAAGGAGAGAACCCCTTTGACATTGGCGTCTACCGTAACTGGAAATCTGTAATGGGCTCCAACATCATCGACTGGTTGCTACCGTTAAACAGATCACCTTGCGAAACCTTTGAGAATAACGAGAGCTTCTACCAAATGGGCCCTTTGGTTCAAGAGTTGCGAGCCAGGTTCAAGCTTCCGGATCTGCCACCGGGAGAAAAGGGGGGCGTAGAATTGAGCGAGCTGAATGGGCCAGGAAAACGGGAAGCGAATGGGAATATTAGGCAGCCCGAAGCCAACGGCTTATGACAATATAGTGTACTTTAAGAGATACCCGGCTTTTGGTGGTTTTTTGTGGTTTATTTTGAGGGCAGGGGGGGTGCTCCATCCTGTCATGTTTCATTGTTTTAATGAACAGCGATGCAGTCTAATAGCGGTAATTGGCCCATGTGGCTTCGCTCCCCGGGACATGATAGGGGAGCACGGAGCCAAATGCTGCATCCCGACCACGGAACATTGGGCCAGTCGATCAAGTAGTATTGTTCTTCTTTCTTTTGAGAAGCAGTAACTTGAAGCCGAACGGCCGGTTATTGCCGTCCATTGCATCCCACTTCAATCCAATGATATGTATGTATGCCGGTGAACACCAATAGCCATCGTGTTAGATGTTGCTCCTGCCCTGTCTGAATAGCACTCTGTTGCTCCTTCTTTTACCCCCATCCCATACCACCGTTTCATTGACGCCCGGGCGATGGCGCAAAGGCTGTTAGCCACTGCCTGGAGCGCTCGCGGGTTGCTGTGACCCGGTGGAAGCCAGCCAAGGTACGAAGTACCTACGCGATTGCGGCGGGTCGACAAGTACTCCTAGCAATCCTGGGCAATGCAACGTCTCGACACCGCCCTCCGACAAGACGCGCCCAACGACTCGGGCTTTGTTGATCGGAGTCGACAGTTGCGGGCAGCAGAATCGAGAACCCTTGCAAACACAAGGCGCACACAGCCGACTGCAAAGGGACTGCGGGCGTTGCCCTGCATTCAGCCCTATTGGCCAGGGCCAAAGTCGATCAACCATTCCACCATCGGTGGGGGCGGTACACTCCCTCTCGTGCATACCAGTCCCTCCAGGATGCCACTGCGCAGGTGTCCGTCTAGCCAGCCCGTGCCTACCGATAGCCGCTGCTGAGGAGCATCGATGGGCTGCATAAACTGCATGCAGGGTTGCCTTTGCTCTGGGGTTCGGAGGATTGTGGGGGAGGCGAAGCATGCTGCACAACGACCGCATCAAGGAGACAATAACTACCCCTTTAACGACCGGCTTGTTCTAATCTCGCCAACGTCAGTCTTTGCTCGACTATCGGTTGTGGCACTTACCTTTGGGCATATCAGTCAGTGTTCCCAATTCTCTGTTACTGCCCCTGATCTTGTCAACAAACCGACCCTGTACATCCAGTACCAACACGGGATATTAGTCGGAGACATGAAGCACCAGGCTGGCAAGCTGGGACTGCGACAGCTAGAGACATGACAGAAGTTATTGGCGTGCCGTGATGGAGAGGTTTCAGGGGTGTCGCTGTCAGGCAAAGGAAACATTTGGAAGGGGGTGTAAGACGGAAGGACGCAATGTGCACAGAGTAAGAACTTTGAGGGTACCCTTTCTCATTATAATGTCTGACTGCTCAACAGTCAATCTGAGTAAATTTCAACACAAACAGAACCTGGAAACCTCCAACACTTCCATCATCCATCATCCATATCCTTCACCAACGGGAGAGGTTCGGGCTGAACATGGCAAGTTACAAGAACCTCGGTGGTATAGCGCTCTATTCCTTGCCACATTTGTCGCACTTCGCGTGTCCACAGACCGTACCTCCGCTAACCTCGGGGCAACACATTGAAGAATTTTCGTTGATGAGGCCTCCGCACTGGCAGCACTTGAAGCACTCTTCCGGTGTCGTCGATCGAGCAGGTAGGCTTTCCACCTCTGGTTCGGGTTCGGGTTCGGATTCGTGATTATCGGGGGCGTCGGCCCTAACCCAGAGATAAGTTTGCAAATGCCTATGTAACTGCAAGTCTGGCTTACATTGTGTCTTGTAGGGAGTGGGTTGTTGTTGTTTAGCTCACGCACCAACAGGGTGGGATAGATCGGTGATGGTATGCAGAGACTTACGTCTTCGCCGTTGAGGTGCGGCTAGTGTCTTGGGATCAGCTCTGCCTCTGTTCTTCGCCAAATTTATATTGCTCTCTGGGAGCAGGTATGTTGGGAAGAATCCACCAAGAGCCGCATCGACACCACTCAAGGGGCTCACCATCGTGGGTACCATCGGAAAAGGGAGGAAATCACATCAATCTCTGTCGCTGGGCACGAGAGTCTTCAAAAGCTCGGAAAGTGCCTTGGAAACGATCAGGTGGAATGTGAAAGTAACGCTATCCCACATGAGCTGACGCAGGCATTGCGGTGGTTGGTTTGGTTTTGTCGAGGGGAATCGCTAGGACAGGGGGTAATGCTCATGGCTGATTTGAAGCCCTCGGATCAAGCCTCCCTTCCAGAAGTCTTTGAAACGTTGCTCGCGTGGGCAACGTTGGCCGGGGGAAATGAATAAGGGGGGAACGAAAAATCCTGATTCATAACCTTCTCTGATCACGATGGCGGACCTCTCACGCCCGGGAATTCCGCCACTGCAACGACAGGGAGAAATGAGGAGCGTGACACCTTCATGCTTGGCCTTGCGATACTGTTTTTCAAACCCTGGTTGAGCTCTTTGAGTGGTTCTGACGTCGGAGTTGGTGTTTGCGAGCTGATTTAGGGGTTGAAATGAAGGGTGGAAGGCGGATAGGGTGGAGTCTCCCGACCGACCAACTCCTGCACACAGCCTTACGGGCTCTTGTCGATCTCCGGTGCCCTGCAGCTGGCCGGCAATGCCAACAGGCCTCAGCGGTGATGGCCCTTTGCACAGTCGCCGTCGATAACGAAGCGGAGGAAGTCGATAGAGTGGACAGCGTGATGTATCTGCCCACCCCAGGGGCGGAGTGGAGGGCCATGTGATGCCCGAAGAGCACTTCTCTCCCTTGAATCCTGCCAGGCGAAGTACTGGAGCGAAAGACCAAGCAATGGGCCAATTGCCGCTATCGGGGACACAAGCTGGGACTATGTGTCCTGAGGAACAAGTTGACGACAACTCTCAGCGAGCCATGTGCCTCGTTGCCCGGGTGTAGGCATTTTCTTGCCCCCACTTGAAGAACCAACTCTGGGCATGGGGCACTGTGACAATAAAAGACGAAGTCGGAGGGAATGACTTCACCCGGGAAGCCGATTCCGGAGAACAGAGAACGAAGTCGGTCAGCGGGCTAGAGCCTTGTCATCTTCCAGCACCTTCCTTATCCATATTTCCATTCCTCCCCCCCCCCCCCCCCGGGGTATCATACATGGCAAAGTTTGCTATGCCGTCCGAACAATCGAGCCGCTCAACCATTGGTGGCTTCGGATGGCGGACTTGCTGGGGTTAAGGTGTGGCAGCGGAATTCCATCGATCGCGCGAAGGGCAGCGGCAAGGGGTGGTTGACTAAGGTTCCAGGCGAGACCAGATATGCACTTTCAGACCGCAACTATCCCAACGACGTCAGTGGCTCGTTAACGCAGGGCCCTCTCAGCTCTCGGGGGAACTTCTGAACTTGGCTGGGCACCTAGGAAAATAGAGAAGCTAAGAGGCACGATGGGCTTACGCAACGAAGCAATTCTCCTGCCGCTTTGATATCTCAGCTTCGAGAGCCGTCGTCGAATCCCGCCACCGAAAACCGTTGCGTCTCGGCGGCTCTTGTAACTGTGCCTCTGGTAGGGCAGGCGCAGATTAGCTCGTGGCTCCTTCGCGTCTTGCCAGGGCTAGCCTTGTCAGGCTTGTGTTACTTCGGGACACCCTCGGATCGCAAGCAGGCGGTTTGGCAGGAGATGAGATTGGGGAAAAGCCAAGAGAGATGAGGCAACGGGAAGTTCAACGGCGCAGTCCTCCCTTTCATTGGCAAAGGCAAAAGCTTTTGTATTCGAGTCCTTCAGCCGTTTGTGGGCCTACCACTTTTATTCTTCTTCGCGGTGCGTGCCAATACCTCCTCTTTTCTCCCGAGCTGATTTGGACGGCAGGAGAGTAATGGCTCATCGAGAAGCACATAGCTTGCAAGCTCCATGCAGCTGGGTGCAGTTTGCAGGAGCCAACAGCGGCATTCGTCCCGATGTGGATCGGGACCCACGATTTGAGATCCCAGGTCTGGTCCCGAATATCCCCTTGTTTTGACCTTTACAGATTGAAAACATAGCAGAGCATATGCGGAAAGCTCTGAACGAGATTGAAGGGTGTAGGAGATATACTGTGGTCATTTAAGAGATCAGTCTCAGTATATCTTTAGATCAAAAGAAGAGCGAGGTCACCGACATCTTCGCCCCCTAATACATCTTAACGGGATGGCGTCCCGATTTGGGAAGACCTGCCAACTATCGGTTCATGCACGCCGGAAAGCCTTCCTGGGTGATGTTGTCAAAGCCGGGCTATCATTATCTAACGGGAAACAAACTAGCTAGGCAGTATTTTATCCTGACAATTGCGGATTACCTGATGGGTGAGGTTGTAGATCTATCTTTTGCAGCAGAGGCGCACGCTAAGGGTGTATCTGGACTGGGGCGTGCGACATTCTGTCCCGTCCCGCATTCTGTGGCTGGCTGAATGAGGGAATCGGCAATTCTTTCGTCGTGGTGGGACATGGGAGGTTGGGAGAGGGCACGGAAGGCTATATGACACAAATTCTAATAAGTGAAAGAAGCACCATCTACAATGGCAATCAACAAGCCTCAGAGTAAGAATCTGGGAACGGTCCTGGAATCCCCATAGGAGGAGTCCGGTGAGAGAGAAAGGCAATCGCTCGGGTTGTTGGTTCGTTGAAGCACAGTGAGGAGGCCGTTTCGCACTGAATCAAGTGCGATCTTCTCTCTCGACCCTCGCTTGCATGTCGAGGGTGTGCCATCTCTCATTTTTTGCAGGCTGCATACGCAGTAGGGTGTGGTGGGCAGGGGGTCGTCCTCGAGTGTTCCACAACAGGCTTTGGCGATTGCGCTGACATCCGTTGAAGGGATCGCTGTTGACGTGTCTTACTCCTGAAGAATAATGGTTGATTCGCACAGTTTTGCTCCCCCTGAGCTGGGACGACACACTGTCGGATGATGCGGAAACCTAGCCGGAGCGTCACGATGCAGAAAAAGGACACTAGAGTAGGTAGCTGAGGAACGGGCCGCTGATGGATGGAGGTGCGGCTTGGCTGGCGTAGCGCGGGCTTGCGTCTCTTCATGCTGGGGGGAAGCATAATGCTCCGCACCATGCATTGTGTGGTATTCCGTAGTAATAGGTAATCGTCAGTACAGGCCGCTCAAGAAGCGCCTTGGGTGCCGCTTTGCTCTGATAAGAAGATGCTTGCCCCGGGCTCTGACCTTCGCGATTTAACTAGACAGTTACGTACTTACCGAGGTGGTGTTCAGGATCGATCCACTGCCTTGGACCTGGGGATGGCGGTTGATTGAGTGGGGAATCGGGATCCCAGGCTGAGCTGAAATGTGGAATGACGGGCAGGGACACCCCCGACATCGTCTGGTTGGGCGATTCGCGAGCGCCAAAGCCAGCAGCGAATCGGCGCTAGGATCCTCCGTTCCAACACACCCACAGCTCGTTCCGTGACGCGACCTGAGACCGCGCCGCTTCATCGCTTTTCCGACCACCTACCTGCTCGACTTGAACACAGCTTCCGGAACTGGAAGAGCCACGGTCTTGCATCCGAAGCCGCCGAAATGCACAGCTCCTCCGTCCCCATAACCTCCGCAACTTCGGCTCCCAATGTCCTCCCCGCCGCGTTTCTTCCGGGACTCGTCCCCTGCCGGCGCTCCGGGGCGCAAGCGGTCGCGGTTCACATATCGCCATTTGTCACAGATGGCGTCGTACAGCACCACTTGCCCACTTAGGGTTATCGCTCACATGGATCTTGACGCCTTCTACGCACAATGTGAGATGGTGCGACTTGGGACTCCCGAGGATAAGCCTTTGGCCGTGCAGCAATGGTGACATCACCCCGTCTCTTCTCGCGAGTTGCAGGAAAACTGACATTGGATCTATATCTATAGGCAAGGATTGATTGCCGTCAACTACCCGGCCCGAAATTTTGGTATCGGCCGTCATTGCAATGTGACCGAGGCAAAAAAGCTCTGTCCGGATTTGATCGCACAGCATGTCGCTACGTGGAGGGAGGGGGACGAAAAGTGGTCTTATCGTCCAGATGCTGCGGAGCATGTTGCAACGGACAAGGTGTCCCTCGACCCTTACCGGCTCGAGTCCAGAAGGATTATGACTGTCATCAAGGAACACCTCCCTGCCGATCTACAGAAGGTGGAAAAGGCGAGCATTGATGAGGTGTTTATGGACCTATCAGCTCACGTCCACAGCATCCTGCTCGAGCGCTTCCCAGAGCTCGCAAACCCACCCCCATACGATGACCCGGCAGAGCAGTTGCCGATGCCAACTGTCTCCGCTCTTGACTGGCAGGCAGACGCCCTTGTGGATCTGGATGACGAGCATGGAGAGTTCACGGACCCCGACTGGGATGACGTGGTGATCTTGATCGGGTCGGAGATTGTGCGCGGCGTCCGGGCAGCAATCAAAGACAAGCTTCACTACACAACCTCTGGCGGGGTAGCGAGGAACAAGCTGCTGAGCAAGTTAGGCTCGGCTTACAAGAAACCTAACCAGCAGACTGTTATCCGCAACCGAGCGATAGGAAAGTTCCTGTCTGGGTTCAAGTTCACGAAAATTCGAAACCTCGGCGGAAAGCTGGGCGAGGAGATCTCCCGAGCCTTCAATACCGAAGAGGTCAGTGACCTTCTCGCAGTCCCGGTCGAGCAACTGAAGCTCAAACTCGGCGATGACACGGGCACCTGGGTCTTCAATACCGTGCGTGGGATCGACAACAGCGAGGTGAATTCCCGCACCCAGATAAAGTCGATGCTGTCAGCCAAATCCTTCCGCCCGAGCATCACATCACTGGAACAGGCGACGAAATGGCTCCGCATTTTCGCCGCGGACATATTCTCACGCCTTGTAGAGGAGGGCATGTTGGAAAATAGGCGCCGGCCCAGAACGATCAACCTCCATTTTCGTCACGGAACGCAGACCCGATCTCGCCAGAGTCCTCTACCCCAACGGCCCCAGGGCCGACCGTTGGACGAGGAGTCCCTATTTGAACTTGCCAAGGCCCTCCTCGGTCAAATCATCGCCCTCGAAGGCAATGCTGTATGGCCGTGCTCGAACATCAGTCTGAGCGTCGGCGGGTTCGAGGACGGCATCACCGGAAATATGGGAATCGGCGCGTTCTTATTGAAGGGCGACGAGGCGCAGGCGCAGAAGGCGGGTCCTCGGGTGACCATGGAAGCAGAGGTCAGCAGGGAGCGCCCGGCAGAGAAGCGACGGCGTATCGATGGAGGGATTCAACGCTTCTTCACCAGGAAGGAGACCTCCGACAGCCTTAGTAATGGGTTGGGCTCCGACGATGCCGCCATACTAAACAAAGGGGATGACTTGTTGGGCAGCGTCTCGGGTGAAAGCCCAGATGAGGCATATCAGGACCACTCCAATCATCATGAGACACCAATCATCCTCCATGTGTGTTCTCGATGCAACGTTAGTCTCGAGACCCCCGAGGCGCTTCAGAGCCACCAAGATTGGCACTTTGCGAAAGATCTCCAAGATGAGGACCAACGTGTCAACCTGACACTCGCCAGCCGTGAGACCGCCGCTGCATCATCCTCACGCACCGCAGCTGCGCCGCCGCCGAAGCGACCTGGGCGACCAAAGAAGACGGAGCGAGGTCAAAGCAAGTTGAAATTCGGTTGAGCGGGCTCATGCAATCCCCGCTGCCGCTGTTGCTGCCGACAGCGCACCGATAAATACCTGCAACACTGAAGCGAGTGGAGTACAGTGTCTCGCCTCCTCATATCAGCACGGGGATTTTGCGCCGGGGTGCATCCTCGCGCCGGGGATGTTCTGTTTCGCCATATATGCTGGGCGTCATGCCGGCCGTGGAATTGCAGCGGATGGCGTCGTCGACCGGTGCTCCTCACGGCCCGCTTTGGGTTAAATTCAGGAACGGAGGCCAATGGAGGTGCCTGCCGGTCTCAACATATCAGACTGCAGGCCCTCTTTGTTGGCAAACGAAAACGCCATCCCGGATCGAGACCGTTACTTCCGGGTTCCCTTCTTGCCCATATCGGAAGGCTTTGAATGGTCCCGAAGCGCATTTCAAGGAGGTGCATTTTGAGAGCAAGCGGGTGTATCCAGCGTCCGGGGAGACGGTGATCTGCGCTCTCCCCGCCCTTGTCCATGGGGATTCCGGACGCAATGGTAATGCCATTCTGTTTCCTCCACACTACAAGGGCTGGCAACGCCATGTTTTTGGACGATCAACAGCCAGAGGCAAGTAGAAGACTCAACACTGAGTGGCGAGCACGCTCGTCATGTTTGTCTGACGACCTACCATCTGTGCGTGCTTTAGTGCGTGTTGTTGGCGAGGGCCAGCCAATACACGCCTCGCAGAGTCCGTTCGCTGAGGCAGCTGGTCGCCTTACCAGCCCCCATCCCCATTTTGCGGCCAGCGGTGATTGGCTGGAGAGCATCAGACATCAGGCCCATCCATGCGCCATGTTTGGGCTGCTAGACGCATTGGTACCCGACCAGTCCCAAAACCAGCCAGCTCCCAATCCCGTTGTTGAACGCTGCCAGACTCACGCAGAGCCACCACTAGTCCAATGCAACAGCTCCCGATTCGAAAAAGACGTGACGCACACGGAGAGCCTGAGGCGATTCCGGTAGGTTATACAAGCATGAGACCACGTCGCCCGCCGCAGCACGAGCAGAAGCGGCCACCTGTCGTAGACCGGTGTCTCCTGGATGCCATTATCTCCGGTCAAGCCCAGTATGCTGTTCGGTTCCGGACAGTTATCTGCGCGCAGATTGGCAGTTTCGTACCCTCCAGCCAGCAAGACATCCAGATGTTAGGACAGCGTCGCCATCTGGTCCGCCGAAGACGTCGCGCTCCGCTTGCGAATTATCTTGTGCTTGGTAGGCCAGATAGCAGCTCTGTCAAGCGATATCGCCGGCGGCTTTGCTATAAAACCTGGGCCGGCCTCCAAGTGCTGGATACCCGAATGCCACTTTCCGAATGATCCCGCGACCTTCGTTGTGTCCCTGTCTCGTCACTTATTGCTGGCATCTTCCCGGCCCAAAAAGCTCTCAGGGCGAGGAACCCTCTGCTGCCCAAATCGGGTCACCGAAACCCCACCAATACCGTCCCAAAGCCAGCCTGACTGGGCCTCCGTTCTCTCTTGTTTGCAGGCAACAGCCTCGGTCCCCTTTTCAGAACAGTGGATGTTCGTACCTTTTGCTGCGTGATCGCATAGATTAGCACCACACCCTGCCTGCCTCGTCTTTGGATAACGATCGTTGCTTGTGCCTGGACGGAAAACCAGCCTCGCCAACTTCCGAAACGGGACAATTCCAACCCCTCTGAGCACGACACCGTGTCTTTTGGAGACTTGAAACTTATACAAACTTTTGCATCCCTTGCCGCAACTGAACCTGCGCCCAAGTCTCTGGAAAGGGGCGATCTGCACAGTTCATTCTGTTTGGGAAGCAGAGGACTCAACGCAACAAGTCCGATGCGATTCCGACACTCAAAAAGTGCCACCACGAATCGCTTCTCCAGCCGTTTCGTGTTCCGAGCTGCTCCGCCCCCAGGCTTCCCGCTCCTCCGTATCATCAGTGGTCGCCGTCACTTTGCTCGCCTGCCTGCTGCAGCCCGCACGCTCGCGAGCCCTCCGACGCAGCAACCCCACTTGATCGCGGGCCAACCAGACTCTCCCACGCCAGCGGCCGACCACACAGCTCACGCAGCAGGAAAATTTCTCTAGCATACTGCGTGCTTTTGCACAGCTCCGGAGCCTCTCGATTGGCCTCGGTGCACCTCACCTGACGTACCTGCTCCCTGTGCTAGACTGCACCGGGAATTTAACCAGATCTCCCAGTTCGTGTCTCCTGTTCTCCCGTTTCCCGTCTGCGCGCACCTCAATTACCCCTCACCTCACGGGTCCGCTCTTCGGTGGCCGTCCTCTCGTCCTCGTCCACCGTCCACCGTACACCGACGGGACTCCCGCCCGCCGTCCAGGTTCCAGGTTTCCCAGCGGTCCGCCCTAGCTTCGCTCTGTGGCGACGCTGCGACGCTGCGACGCTGCGACGCTATAGACGCCAATCTTTGGGCCGTCGCGAAGCCTCCAATTGGCGGCGCATCGCCTTTCCCACAGCTTCCTCCCTGCCAGGCATTGGACGCCACCCTCCCCCCCCTTCCCCTACCCGGCCGCTGCGGGTGCTTTTGGCCAGTGCTCTTTGGTCGCCACCGGATTGACAGGCCCCCCTACCTAGCTGGCGTCTCCGCCGTCCCGCCTACCAGAGGCCGCGCAGGCTGCGCACGGGTGCTGCCGACCAACTGGACGCCGCCGTTTTGGTTCCGTCGGCTCGCCTTGTCCAACTGCCCAACGGAGCCGAAAGTGGCTCGCGCAGGACAGCCCACCACTCACCACTGCCGTTGCTGGCTTGCAGCTGTTGCAGGTCGCCAGCCACCACGACTGACGGGACCCACACCTGACAGCCCAACCCCAAGCGCCGGGTGCTTCCTGGGCTGGGGCTGCTGCCCATTTCTTCCACCACCACCCACCCTCCACCCTCTTCTGCCTCCCTCGTTCCAACTTCTTCCTGTTTACTGCTCCGCCGCCTTGTCGGATCCCTCCCCCTCGCGCCGCCCGATATCTATCAGGTCTTTTTGGTATCCCGACCCTCCGGATCTCTTTGGTCTCTAGTCTGTTTTTGTTTGGTGTCGACCCCTTCCCTCCCACAGATTTCTCGCCATGTCGAGGCAACAGAACAACCGGCCGCCTCCGGCGTCCCAGATCCCGGCGTCGGCGCGGCAGAATGAGTACTTTGTCCCTCGCGACGGCATCGACCGGGAAGTTATCACATCCGACATCTGCAGATACCTGGGCAACGACGCCCTCGTCCGCCCTGGCACATACGAGGTATGAGGTCCCTCCCCCATCCTCTCGCCCTCGCTCTTGCCCGTTGCCCGCACTGCTGCCGTGCGGCCAACTACGGGCGCTTTTGACGGATCGTGTTGCTCATGCTCCCCTTCCCACAGGCGACCGATGGCCGCGTTACGCAAGGCTACTTCATCACCGCATACCGAAATCTAACATCAGTGAGTACCACAACCGGCGCACCCGTGATCCGAGCAATCGCAGCTGAGCACCAAACTAGGCAATGATTCAGGATCTCAAAGCGGACTCTGCTCGGTGGGAGCAAGAGAGGCGCGCGGCGTCTCGCACTGGAGGTGGTGCTGGAGGTACAATGCACTCGAGCCAACCGAATGGCATGTTTAGGAGAGGCTCTAACTCGCCCGTAGGCGCTCGTGGTGAACCTCGTGGGCAGGTTGACTACCTTTCCTGGAAGAACCGGCAGCTCGACAACAGCACTGCTTACGGTGTCCCTCCTCCCGAACGCATGGAAGTGGAATATACGTCCCCTCCCGTCCAGCCTGGTTATGGCGGCGCTCCATATGGTGGAGCGGCCGCCCCGGGCTACCCCCCGGCGCCGTACCCGGCTGGACCAGTCCATGGTGGTGGCGCCCCATATGGACAGCCTTATGGATATCCGGCCAACCCGCCGGCGACCCAGTACTCCCCAGGACCTCAGTCCGCGGCGGAAAGGTATCCTCCCCCGATTGCTCAAGCCTATCCCCAGGAAACTTTTGTCCATGGATCAAACTTCAGCAATGCTGCCCCAGGCTACCCGGCCGCTGTGCCCAGCAGGATGACTCCTATGTCTATGACCTCGGCTCCTCAATCCAGGGGATTTAGTGCTACTGCGGGTGCTCCCGCTTACCCAGACACAACAGATCCTTTTCCCTACAATATGTCAGCGGGGAATCCGGTCAACCCGTTGGGGTTTCAGAACCTTGCCAACCCAGGAGATCCTGTATACGGCCGCGCGCCAGGTGGTGCGTATAACACCACATCAACAAATCCAATTCCAACCCAGGCTGCGTCTGACGATTTAGGTTCCCCTGCAGGTACAGCACCGCCCCGACAAGGCTACAGTGCCGCCCCGGATCCCCAATATGATGAACATCACAGCCCTGCCATGCCAAACGCCCCTACACCCACCAATGGCTCCCAAATACCACCTCCTGGGCAACCACCGGCTCGCCGTGAGGGTGAGACAAGGGACCGAGACCGTGGCGACCGAGATTCACGCGGACACAGATCCCACCGTTCCGAGACCGATCGCGAAGACCGACATGCCGCGGACCGCGCCAGGCTTCGGCACGGGCATCGCTAGTTGCAGGGCCCGCTCAACCTTGACTACCTGCCGGGCACGACCCCTAACGAGGCCTCCCGAGTTCTCGTGAGATCTTTCTCGTTTTGCTTGCTAATACCTCTGGCCTGGAGTTCCTCATTTTGCTTGATTTATTGTTTGACCTTTGCTTGCGACTTTTTCTCCCATCTGGACTCGGCTGCCGGCGTCTCTTGCTTTTGAAACATCATCCACGGATAGACCCAGGATTCGAGGTTGGCGCAAACCTCTAGAGCTGCAAGTTGCATCTCTCTGATGAAACTTTTTGGATCATGACTTTCCGGCGGCTCGACATTGAACCTTTCAGACTCACCTCTTGGAGGGTTCTTCCTCTCTGGATTATCGACTGACCATGGATTCCCACCCACGGACCTTGTGCTACTGGATCCACCACTGGTGTCGACGCTTTGCGGACGATGGCACACATCATCTGATGCATATTGTATCATATGATGACGTCGCCGTTGTGATTTCTTTTCTCATTTATTGTGTTCTTACAAGAGGCAACGCACGGAGATGCATGATACCAAGGACCGGAACGCGCAACTGGATTTTTTTTTTTTGGGGAAAAGAGCGACTCGGTTTATGGCTTTCTCTGCTTGTGGATGAACCCTCCTCTTCCCTTGCTGTCCGGATCGGCTGTCGGGAGCGGCGCTGGGCCTTCTTTCTGGCCCACGTCCCGCCTGAACCTTCCCCTGCCCGGAAGCGCGAGTTTCTCTGGCTGATACTCTCGGTTCCAACACGGATCCGCCTCTCAACCAACAGGCGGACAAAGGCCATGGCCGGACAGCAAGGTGAGTGAGCATTTGGAAGTGTGTATATATCGATGAACCCCGTGGAGCACAATGCGCTACTCCGTTCTACCAATGCGGCCTCCCATCGGGCGATCGACGTGAGAATTTGGGCTTACTGACAGGACACAGGCTTGCCTTGGACGGAGTACCCTACTACTGGACTGTTTGACCTGGATGAACCCTCGTGGACCTTGAACACCGGATCTCTCAGCCCTGGATTTTTACAACTGCACACACAACCTTCTGGACTTGACCTTATATGCCATCAGGACACAGCCCCCTCTGTTGATCTCGCTGAGGCGTCCTTAAGGACCAACATCATCATATTGATATTCATCAGTCCAGCCACAGGAGGACAGGCCGCGGAAGCCGTGTGACTCGCGCTCTCGGACGTTGACACCTTTGTGCAGATGATGCCGAGGGAACAAAACATTATGAGCAAAGCTATCAAGCACGGTAAGATTGAGCAGATCCATGCTCCCCTCGATCCGCCGGACTTTCTACACAACTCCGTGAGCGGACCTCACGCACCTGGGAATGCTCGTTCTGTTTTTACGATATCCTGTGCCATCCATTTGCTTCAAGCGCTCCAGTTGACCGGCGGTCAGTGATCTTGCCTACAGGCCTTCCATGTTTTATCATCTCCGGATAGGTGTCCCGAGGTTTTCTGTTCCAGCAACAAACTGTGCGATTTCATCAACTTGGTCTGAGAAGGTCGCCCCAAGGCAGCACGCAAGTGTGACACCACGCCCAATGAGAGATATCACACGTCCAGGGAGCAAAACTTACCGACCCACCCGTACAGGAAGAGTCTGATGACGTGCGTTCGTTTTCTCAAGGACCTTAGGATGGTTTCCCATTGTTTCCAGGACAGGATCATACAAGCCCAAGGATGCCCGGACAGGACACGGAGGAAATTGCTGCCATGGACTGTCGCATACGTTCATACACAATGGTCATGTTGGAATGTGTTGCATGGAATGTCATTGTCAGTTATGTTCTTTCCCTTCTCTCTCTACCCTTTGGGATGGCTTGGCTTGGTCTAGGTAAACCTGGAGGATCATGTTGTCTCCTTATTCTGACGGTAGGCGCGATGGATGGGCAAACAACCTCTTTGCATGGTGTAATCGCACTTTCTGATGGTTTTGACGACGGGTTGACTCAACATGCTAACATGGAGTTTTTGTAGCTTGGAGTTGCGCCGGTGTACAGACTGTTTCTTTTCGGATTCGATGGATGGATGAATATTCTGACCTTGTCACGTCTCTTGTCTGCTTAATGCATTGCTGAGCCGGGCGTTTGTCTCATCTCTCTATCTCATGCTCATTAACCCTTTTGGGTGTGTCACTTGTAAAGCATGGCGTACTTGTTTCTTATCTGTGTTTTTGGTTTCCCTTCTATTGGACGGTTGGTCCCAATGAAGATGATTTATGATGGGCTTATTCCTCTTCCTCAAATTTTACCTACCCAAAACTTGTCATGTTATGTCATCAAACTTGCATGTGGATGGCAGAGACAGCAATAGCGGTTTTTTGGACACTGCATCTGGCGGGACATATTGTGAACTTGTATCCGTGTGTATGTTGGACTTTTTATGTTACAAGTTACACGTTGTTATTGCAAGAAAGTACAGTACAGGCGGTGCGGTGTGGTATGACAAGTGGTTGTGGTGAGAACGGTTTGAGGCGTGGCTACGGAGAAATAAGAATGGAAAGAATGGAGATTGTTTCTTGCCAAAACGCTCATCTGACGATGGCCTGTAACCTTGCTATGTGTGATGAGATGAGATGAGAGTGAGGGTGGCAGTTTTTGAGACGATCTCTCTCTCGATACTGGCGAATGAGCAATTTTGGCTTTCTGAGGGGAGCCTGGTCTCGCTCAACTCAAGCTGCCCCTGAGTTAGGCAAGTATATGGAGAGATAATGAGAGTGTTCCACCACCCGTCTGTGCCAAGTGTGTCTTTGTGTGAGTGGGTGAGATGACATGGATGAGATGAGATGAGTGGAGCTGCGGGCGCGGTTTCTCATCTGCCAGAGATGAGAGGCAGTTGGGATGCTGACTCTGGGCTTTTGGATTGCGATTTTCTTTTGGCTCTGGGCCCCCTTGAGCCGCCTGCTTCCATTGCCGACCGTTGGGCTCACGGCCGGTTGACGCCTAACGTCGGGGACGATTGAACGGTTTTTACTGGGGGGGATTAGCTCATCGGATGGGGCCTTGGGCAGATGTGGACCAACGGGTTCTGCCATGGAACGTCGAGGATTATGAGGCCGGGGTGAATTTTGTTTGTGTGGGGAGCCATGGCAACTTGGGAAACGCGTTGAATGCGACATCGCCTGCTTGTAGTTTTGAGTTTCTGGCGCCTACCTACTCGAGGACTCAGCTCGGGAGAGGTGCGATGGATAGACAATTGAGTCCAATATCACGGATATTCTAGTGTAGGGGTGCATGTTGCATGTTGCATGTTGCATGGAGGCTGGTGGGGGATGTTCAGGGACCTCGGCCGTTTCTGGCTGTTTCTCAGACAGGCCGTTCCCCGTCTCGAGGGAGCGGAATTCGAGACGATCGGCGCATGGATGATGGTGGCATTTGATCGCGATGATGGTCCAGTGGGGGGTTTAGGTCGTCTTCGGGCGTAAACCTGTCATGGCATGGCATGGGACAAGCGCTCTCAAATGCATTCGAGCTTTGACATGGGAACTGTGGCCAGTTTACGTGCTTACAAACGTGGGCTCTGGGCTGGTGGCGCTGAGCCTGATGAGTTGCATTTCCTTGTTTTAATGCATGGAGCCGGAGAGGTTCTCAGCTCAGCGCAAGGGCGGGATCAGGAATACAATGCTTTGTGTGCGTCAGCGAAAGCCCTGGCAGAATGGCGAATGGGAGAGCGCATGGTTGTCACCGCCTTGAGTGGTATTTTTGGAGCCATGTGGCTTTCGGACGGAGAGTCATGATTGAAACGCTGTTCACCGCCATGTTTCCCAATAGTCGATAATCGACAGTCGGATGGCACCTCGGCTGGAAACCTACCTATCTTATCGGACCTGCCCTGGTGTTTTGCGGTCGGTCCCCCACGAGGGGTGATGGCGGGGTGACCCAGTGAGAACCCTGATGATGTGCCCAAAAGTCTTAGGATGCCCCGATAAGAAAGCCAGCAATTCTGCCTGGTTTGGAGCTCCTGCATCTTCCAGCATGTTGCCGCTGACCGATCCACAGCCAACGCGCACAACAATATACTGCCTGCCGTATGTTTCTTTTCTTTCTTTTTGCTCACATTCTTTCAAGTTTGCCCTGCTGGTTGCAATCCGTTTGGCGTGTGCCTGTGAGTGTCCCGTTGAGAGGCCGCTTGGACTGCGGGGTTCAAGGTTGAAGCTGCGACAAGCAGGGGGAGGGAGTCGGGTGGCAAGGAGGGGCAAATAAGCCGACACGGCCGACTAACAAAAGCTGGAAAGTGAGGCGTCCGTGAATACCAGCTATTGATCTGTCGAGTTGGTGCGCTTTCGGTGTCCGGTTCGGTGCTTTCATGCATGGAAGAGGAATGGCCTACCTAGGTGTGGAATGCACGAGCAGTGATTTGCCCAGCCTCGGCCAGTGGAAGAGTTGGGATCAGCGCTTTTTTGTGATTTCTCTCCCACAACTGAAAAGGGCTGAAATATTGCAAAGCCTATTGGTGGGCGCGATCTTCTTGTTATGCATTGGGGACTGACTGGAAGGGAATCCCAAGCCAGCGTGCAGGGCTCTGACGGCCGTCTGATCGAGGTCTCCAGTTAAAAGAAGGGGTCAGTCGCTTCACTTCCGTGTGCCGAAGCCTTGGTGGAAATCCTCATACGGAGAGCCTCGATGGAGCCGGCAAGGCCGTGTACCTAGAGTAAGACGATGCATTCCTGAAAAGTAGCAACGCCTTTGAGAACCTCAAGGGTGCATACCAAGCAACTCGATATGAATTACTATGATCTGGCCTTTTGGTCAAGAAATTTACAGTCTGACAATGATGGGATGGAAGGGCTACATTCGCACTGGCTACGGCGGCCGTTTCATTCTGTACAGCTCTGTCTTGCACGGCGTGAACCCCTCTAAAACCCCCCTAACTTCATATATGCCCCACCATCTAAGGCCTTGTCGCCAGACCCTGAGGGAGCAACGGGGCCAGATTTGGCCCAAATTTTTTCTGATCTTAGCTTGCCGCCCCTCAACTTCAACACTTCCGGAGCCTGTCATTTATTCCTCTCCGCCCACCGCACCACATCGATTCGCCGCCGAAGTGCCTTGGATGCGAGCATTGGCCTGAAAGTTACCCACGATGGATGCCGCTGCGATTCAAAGCTGCATCGTCGCGACACTCGATGCCGACGCCGATGTCCGCCGGCGGGCTGAGCTTCAGCTCAAGCAGGTGCGTCGTTGCCGTTTCACCATTAACCACCACCACCACCACCACCCTTCCCCGCGGTGCAAAACCACATCCGCGCCGGTGCACCAGTGCTAACGGTCAACCCATTCTCTCGATCACAGGCTGAAGAACAACCGACTTTCACCGACGTGCTGCTCGATCTTGTGCAGTCCGAACAGAATGTCAACCTCCAGCTGTCGAGTATGCGTGCCCATCGAGGGGTCCTCCCCACCCCGCCCCCTCAACACACCAAGACAACAACTAACCCACGCGTCTTTCCAGCTGTGATATATCTCAAGAACCGCGTCAATCGTGCATGGCAGCGTCAAGAGCACTATCCCGGCGACTCGGTGATTCCCGAGGATGCGAAAGCGCGATTTCGGGATCGGTTATTGCCAATCCTTGCGAGCTCACAGACCCTCGTGCGGCACCAACTCGTTCCCATTCTCCAGCGCATTCTGCACTTCGACTTTCCCGACCGATGGCCGACTTTTATGGACTACACTGTCCAACTGCTCAACACCAATGAGGCCCCGTCGGTTTTGGCTGGTCTGCAGTGCCTCCTTGCCATCTGCCGCGCGTACCGTTTCAAGGCCAACGACGGCGAGAGCAGGGCGCATTTCGACAAGATTATCGAGGCGAGCTTCCCCCGCCTGCTGACGATATGTAATGAGTTGGTCAACCAGGAGGGCGAAGAAGCCGGTGAGATGCTTCACATCGCGCTGAAGTCTTACAAGCACGCCACATGGGTACGTCTGTTTGGAATAAGAATGTAACCTTTTGAGCAACGCGTCTGACTAAGGCCCGCAGCTTGAACTCTCAGATTTCCTCCGTCAGGGACCCGTAAACCTCGGATGGTGCACCATCTTTCTTCAGACCGTAGCGAAGCCGATACACACCACAGAGGACGACCCGCTTGAGCGGGAGCGCCAACACTGGTGGAAGGCGAAGAAATGGGCTTACTTTAACCTGAACAGGCTCTATATAAGGTATTTGAACCTTGGTTCTGGTCAACTTACTTCCGTCTGTCGTAGCTGACACAACTGTAGGCATGGAAACCCCCAAGCTTTTACCGACAAGCCTAACGAGCTCCAAGCTCAGTTTGCAAAGGAGTTTACAGCCCAAGTCGCACCCGAAATTCTCAAGCATTATCTCCAAGAGATCGACAAATGGGTTGCCAAGACTGTTTGGTTGAGCCGGCCCTGCCTGTCATACACTATCGTATTTCTGGACGAATGTATCCGCCCCAAGGAGATGTGGACGTACCTGAAGCCTCACTTGACGAACCTCGTTACCCACTTCATCTTCCCGGTCCTCTGTCTCTCGGCGGATGATGTTGAAAAGTTTGACGATGAGCCGGAAGAGTATCTACACCGGAAGCTGAACTTTTACGAGGAAGTCTCTTCGCCCGACGTCTCGGCTACCAACTTCTTGGTCACGTTGACGAAGGCACGGCGGAAGCAAACGTTTGAGATCCTCAAGTTCATCAACGAGGTAGTCGCCCACTACGAAACTGCACCCGACGCTGAGAAGAACCACATCGCAAAAGAAGGAGCCCTGCGGATGATTGGCACGCTTGCACCTGTCATTCTGGGCAAGAAGTCCCCGATCGCCGACCAAGTCGAATATTTCCTTGTTCGTTATGTATTCCCGGACTTCACCAATCGCCAGGGCTTCCTCCGGGCCCGCGCCTGCGACACTGTCGAGAAGTTCGAGCAGTTAGATTTCAAGGATCAAAGCAATCTGCTGACCATCTATCGGCATATCCTTGACTGCATGGCAGATCCCGCGCTGCCTGTCCGGGTGACGGCTGCCCTTGCCCTGCAACCCCTTATCAGACACGATGTAATTCGGACAAGCATGCAGCAAAGTATCCCCACCATTATGCAACAGCTCCTCAAGCTCGCCAACGAGGCGGATATTGATGCGCTTGCCAATGTTATGGAGGACTTTGTGGAGGTCTTCGCCACCGAACTAACTCCCTTTGCCGTGGCTCTCAGTGAGCAGCTTCGTGACACATACCTCCGGATTGTCCGAGAACTCTTGGAGAATAACGAGAAGCGAGACGATATGGACAATGAGTACGGCGATTTCCTTGACGATAAAAGCATTACCGCTCTTGGAGTGCTTCAAACCATTGGCACACTAATCCTCACGTTGGAGAGCACACCCGACGTCTTGCTTCACATCGAAGGCGTGCTGATGCCTGTTATCACCGTGACTTTGGAGAACAAGCTATATGGTACGTCGTCGCTGAACCAACCCATTATGATGGGTGACTGACCCTTTGCAGATCTATACAATGAAGTCTTTGAAATCATTGATAGTTGCACTTTTGCGGCCAAGCGGATCTCCCCTGTCATGTGGCAGGCATTTGAGCTCATCCACACCACTTTCAAATCTGGTGCCGAGCTATACCTTGAGGATATGCTCCCGGCGCTTGACAATTTCGTACAGTACGGCGCCCCTCAGCTCGCTCAGTCTCCCAAGTATGTGGAGGCGTTGTTCGAGATGGTTTCAGACATGTTCATCGACACTAAGGTTGGCGGCGTCGACCGGATATGCGCCTGCAAGCTTGCCGAAGCTATGATGCTGAGCCTCCGTGGTTCTATTGACCAATGCGCCATAGGGTTCATCAACATGGCTATGGGCGTGCTGAGCTCCCAGGAAGTCAAGGTCAAATCGTACAGGATCCATCTGATGGAAATGGTTATCAACGCCATCTACTACAACCCTATTCTGTCACTGCAAGTCCTTGAGACGAATGGCTGGACGAACAAATTCTTCAGCCTTTGGTTTGGGAGCATGGAGTCCTTTACCAGGGTCCATGACAAGAAGCTGTGCATCATGGCCATAGTCTCCCTTCTCGGCATTCATCCCGACCAGATCCCTGCGAGTGTTTCGGTGGGGTGGCCTAGACTGCTCCATGGCATCACTGTCCTATTCAGCTCTCTCCCCGCGGCACTAAAGAGTAAGTCATCCTGTTGCACATGAGTGAAGACAAAGACTAACAATACAAGACCGCGAGGAAGCCCTCAAGGACGACTTCCACCTCGAGAGCGGTACATATGGCTATGATGATGAGGACGAGGAGTGGAACGAAGAAGAGGCCAACTGGGACGCCGGTGAAGGAGAGGGCGAGGAGGAGGTAGCCGATGCCAAGGATGAGAGCACCGCCTATCTCGAGTTCTTGCAGGAAGAGGTAAGGCCCTTGAGAGCATGTTTCAGGCCCCGAAATGTACTAATTTCATGGCCAACAACAGTCTGCAAAGTACGGAAACGCCACGGAGGGTGAATATTCTGAGGAGGAACTTGGCGAGGACAGCGTGCTCCTCGAGTCGCCCCTCGACAAGATCGATCCATACACTACTTTCCGAACTTCGCTCATGAGTACGTTTTAAGATTAAGTCACCCAGCAGATAACCGGACATGTTATAGCTAACTGTGCCACAGAATTGCAACAAGAGCAGCCGCAATTCTATACCTCGATTACGACACATTTGACGCCTGATGAACAGGGCGTCATTACGGCTGTTTGCCAGCAGGCTGAGACCCAGGTTATTCTAGCCCAACAAGCTGCTAGCCAACCCGCAGTCAACGGAGCTAGCTAGTCGCCTTACGAGCCGCTGCTGAACGGGGTTTACAATTGCGGGAAGCCGCCGTCGATATTTGACTCAACAATATTCGGCTCCCTCGACAACCAATTATTGCCCCCAACGCCTCCCACATCACCGCGGCTAACACCGGTGTCGTTCCTATTAGATCAGCTACGTGAGCTCGAAGCTGCGGGTTTAGCCACTATTCGACTGAGCAGGCGTTCTCGAGATCCCAGAGGAGGGATGCAGAAGATGTGTGAACTGCACGGACATTGGAGACGACGTAAAATGGGTAGGTGAGAGACGAGCGGAGGCATTGGGCGTACAAGCGCAAGACTGGCTCTTCCAAATAAAGAGGCAGTGTTCATGACGTCTTGTGGCGGTGTTTTCATGGTTCGCCATTTCATCTATAGGAAATAGCGTCATTTTTCTTGTCATTCACCCCCTCCCTAACACCCCCTAACACCCCAAATCCCCCCCCCCCACAGCGAACAGAGGCATTGAGAGAAGCGAGAAGCGAGAAGAGAGGGAAGGAAGAAAACAAAGTTACCCAATAGATACGTTCAAGCACATTGACAATCGGCGGCATAGGGCGCTTGGTTTGATGGGAGGTAGCCAGTTTTTGTTGAGAAATACTGTCAAATTTTTGCGTCGATGATTCTACGTGTGACGGTGTGTCATGGTCTGGGCGGGCTCTCTTGGTAGCAAAGCATGCGCTTAAATATCAGGGGCTCTTCAACTCCCAACGCTTACGATGCCCTCTTACGGTGCAGTCATCCTCTTCAGTACCTTGTGAAATACATTCCTACATACTCAAGAAGCCTTACTATGTTCTGGGGGCTGCCTGGTGCAAGAAAGGTAATTTGGACGGATACCCAACCTCTAAGATCTCACGGAACGGGGACATGACGCCTTGACTCTAAGAACCATGACATGCCATGCGGCTTGAACAAGTCAAGTAAGGCTAACACTGTATTGCACTCACACAAAGAATAAGGGACATCGCGCATCTTGCTATCCCGTCTGATTTGTGGGGTTGTCTTGTTTTGGTTTGAGAAGGAGGAAGCATCCATTCTGACACATGCCACGCACCATACCCGGTGTTAGAACGGATGGAAGTGTCATTCGTTTTTGACACAACACGACAATAGCATTGTGCAACTACGTATGGGAATCCGATGCTGAATTCATCACATCAGGCCCGATCCCATTGCGTCACATTAGGTAAGGTGGTATAGTAGTAAGTAGTGTTTTGAGGAACGTCCGAGGTCGTCTTCTTGCCGACTGACGTTGTGAATCTACGTCTGGTTCAGGGGGGTGCCGAGCATGTGGTAGCATGTGTTTTTTTTCTGACATGACTTGTCTTCTTGTGGAGAGGGGAGGAAAGGGAAGGAGGGGCTGAGGTGAGAAGGACAGCCAAGAGAAACGTGATGCTGGGCACCTGCTGTTTGGGTAAAATGGCGTGGTGTGGGTGTTGGGTTGCTCGCTCGGTGGATGGGGCGTGAACGAGGTGAGCACTTGGAGGCGCCGTGGTAGTGGAGAGCTATCATCTATAGTTTCGCCTTATCGCATATCTCGGTTAATAGATACCACGGCGGGGCTTGCCGGTATCGTCGCAGCCCTGAGTGCCCAAGATTGCCCCACCGCATTGGAGCGCATAGCCACACATACCGCCACACCTTAGGCACATGCTTGCTCAAACCGTCTGCCCCGCCGACTGAATTCACAAATGTGCGCGTGTCGCTGTCTCCAAATGTTCCTCTCCACACATTGGACCCGCCGAGGGCATAGAACCCGCGTTCAAATCCAGCAGTCGAACTCTAGACATGGCCACGACGTGGAATTCTACATACTGCGGCTCTGCCCCTCCCGAGATCCGGTTTTCCGGCCCCGCGTTGCTCTCGACACCCACTCGACAGTCTCCGAATTCGTTGAGGCTCGCGGGTTTAGCCACCATCAAACCCACAAATCCGACCACTCTTGCCCGATCAGCCGCTCGCAACGATCAGAGCATGTTCGGTAACACGGCCATTATGTTTACCGGGTCCATCACGCGTCACTTGCGCGACGTAACCTTCAAATTTGCGACAAGATTACCGACAATCGCCTACACCCCCCTTAGTTCGCGCTACTTCCCCGATCCTCAAGAAGTACAGCGCAGCTACCAAAGGCGAGGCGATGCTTGATTACCTGATCCAACAGCTATCACTTGATTCATGCGCTACGATGGTCCGCTTTCCCCAACCTCATACTGTCTCCGGGATGTTTGTCATGATGGTTGGAGTACAACCCCCTCTCCTCCCCCCCCCCCCCTCTCTTCTCTTCACTATAACTGACCACCCAATTCAACAGCCAACCACTCCTTTACCCCACTACTCTCCGTCCACCAAACCCTCGACGCCGACAATCTCTACTGTGCCTAGCCTTTCCTACGGGCCCGGACGGTGTTACGGAAGCGAATGACACGTGCGGTGCGGACCGAGATAGCCCGTCGTCGTCGTCCTTGCGCCCTCGAGCGCGTTGTGCGTGATGATACGACGCTCTGCTCGATCAAACCTCACAATACTCCTCCTCGCTTCACAGCTACTGCACTTCTCGAGACAGGACTGCTCCGTCGTGCCGCAACCGGAGGACCGAGGTTATCATGCAAGATGGTGTGCGCATCCAGATGTGTGGTCGAGTAGAACGACTCGCGCTGCGAAAAGATAGTGTTGTGGGGCCGGGGAAGGCGGGTGTTCATCTTGAGGGCACGAGAGCGACGGGTCGGTCATGCCCCTCTCGAACAGAACGGTTCAACGGAGCTGGCCGAGCATCTTCCATTCCCCCTCTTCTCGTACATTGACTAACAGCCAACACCGTCTCTTAGTTCATAAAGGCATCACGCGTACCGCACTCCGATCCTCCCCCTCTTAACATGCACCTAAAGTCTTACATCCGCCTGGTAGCTTTGCACGAGATCCTCCTCTCTTACTCCCAGCATTGGCATGCGAATTCGGCAAAAAACACCTTGGTAAAAACAAGGTCCGTCTCCCTTCTCTGCTTCGACCGTAGGAACACCTCCCCGAAGGGAATGACCATGGGTGCTCCCTCCACGATCCAATGTCTGCTGTCATACAGAGAGAATGGCTTATCTGGACGCGGCGAGACGGTAACGACCTGAGAGGGGGATTGCTGACCACGGTACCACTGTTCCACGATGATGCGCTTTGTCCGAGGGTACACCTTGATGAGAAGAACAATCCTCACGTCGCCTCGAGGCTGATGGGGTGGCGAGTTGTCAAACCACCAATCCTTATCCATGCGAGGTGCCGCCTGTGATTCCGCATTTCCTGCTTCGATAACAAGAGTAGGAAAATCGCTGCTGGCGTTGCGGGGGGGATTAGGCCGTAGACCATTATCGCCTTCCTTTTGCCGAGTACTGATGCCCTTATATCTGGCCTCCTTGATGGCGACAAGCTTTTCGTGCGACGCTATGTGGGGCTCCTCAGGGCGCTTGGGACGAGGCGCCTCGGTAGCGTCGGCGGGGACGGGTGCAGGGATGGAAGGCGACAGCCCAGACGAAACTCCACTCATGGCGCCAAGGCCAAGGCCAAGCTGCGACGTCAGTCCCAGCACCTTGGGAGACGCAAAGGCCGCAGAGCTGCCAGCCGATGGCCGAACAGCAGTGAACCGGGTCCTGTTGGCCGGAATCAGGTCATCCTCATCGTAAATGTTATCCTCCCACTCATCCAACACAAACGAGCCTGAAATCGGCTGCGCCTGTCGTGGCTTCAGGCGCAACGTCAAACGTCAAGGCCTCTCTTTGGGCGTGGGCGGGCTGCGTCCTTGTGTCGGGTGCGCTATCCTCGGCCTTGTTGTCGCTGTCTGAGGGGGGCGGGGGGGGGGGGGGGGGATCGGTGGC
>Ga0247780_1000312_pt1 | contig 48523 bp, 52 predicted proteins | sample UWRJL079202R5_FD_179927 | JGI IMG/M metagenome (GOLD analysis project Ga0247780, IMG submission 179927) | Plant litter microbial communities from Arlington Agricultural Research Station in Wisconsin, United States - UWRJ-L079-202R-5 | ecosystem: Environmental > Terrestrial > Plant litter >...
GGGGGGGGGGATTGTGCTGGAATGATGAGGTGGGAATGGAAGGGTACAATAACCGTGGATGAGGTGCGTTTGGGTTGAGTCGGAGGTGAAGAACGGCAGTCTGGGGAGGAGAGGGTCAGGGCGATGGAAATTATCCGTGTAGTTGGGGGTTTGGGGTATTAAATAGCAGGGCGGTCGTAGAAGGATTTTTCTGAGCTGATCTCTTTGTCCTCGTCTGTTTGATTGAGTGAGAATAGTCCATCATGAAGCTCGAAACTGTTGTTTTGACCCTCGGTGTAATCCGCGGTACCCTCGCGGCGGCGGCGGTCCCGAGCGATGTCACGCGTCAGTACCTTGTTTCCTTTCTTAGTGGGTGTTGTTGTGTGAAGCTACTTGAGCTGATTAAGTGTCTGCTACAGCTTCCAACGTCGAGACCCTCGAGCCTTTGAACTTCAAGGACCTCGGTGCCAAGCGAGTCAGAATCACATACGGGCCGTACCTCATCCCTGGCTCTGAGGATGAGGCAACACACGGTATGACATCAAACCATGAGATGAATGCCCTGATGCCATGCCGCGAGTGCTTCATCACTGGCCTCGTCCCCGACCTCCGGTTCGAGGACGGCAAGACAACCGCCAATGCCAACAAGCAGATGTGGCTGCACCACATCGGCCTCATGAACCTCAACCGAACCGACGCCGCTTGCACGGCCTGGCCTGAGCGGATCGGCGTCAACGGTAACGAGCGCTCCGCCTTTGATTTCACTCTCAAGGGGTAAGCTTCCCTCCTCTAGTTCTACCCCATTGAACACCATGTCTTCGAAACCCCGTCCCTAACTCCCCTCCTCCCCTCCCAGAACCCGCAAAGCAGGCTACTACCTCCGCGAAAAAGACAAAGTCTTCCTCACCACCGACGCCATGAACCTCTCCCCCACCGCCCGCAACGTCACTCTCACCATCGAATACGAATACCTCCCAGGCATCCCCGCCAACTTCGACGTCATCTTCCCCATCTGGCTCGACGTCAAAGGCAACTGCCTCAACGAATCCACCGGCGTCCCCGCCGCCTCCACCGCCCCCGTATTCACCGCGCGCAGCGCCACCGGCTGGACCTCACCCTACGCCGGCGACATGATCCTGCTGGTCCCGCACATCCACGACGGCAACACCAACCAGCAGATATTCCTCGACGGCGCCAAAGTCTGCGAGAACATTCCCGCGTACGGCGAGACTGCCGAGTTCGTCTCCCACAATGAAGATTCCGGCCATGGAGGCGGCCACGACCACGGCAGCAGCGAGCACACGTACCATGTCTCGTCGATCACGCAGTGCGTCAATGTCGGGAAGGTGGTGCCGGGGAATACGTTTACGATTACGAGCTCGTATGATATGAAGACGCATGTGCCCATGAAGGACCATCATGGCGAGCTGGAGCCAATTATGGGGATTGAGTTTTTGCATCTGGCGAGGCCGCAGGCGGAGGGGATTAGGGATATTTTGGCGATGAAGGCGGGGGATTTGGACGCGTTTACGAGGCAGGTTGGTGCGGGTTAGTTACCCACCTAGTGTCCCCTTGAGTGCTACCTGGGTAGATAGGGTGGGGGTGTTGTCTTTGATTGGAAGTGTTAGTGGGAAGGGGGGTAGGGAGAAACCAACAGAAACAAAAGCTATAAGGCAACGTTACTAGTAAGGAACGGAAAATATTGTCTGCCAAGGGCTCCTGCTTATCATCTACCGAAGAAGGTGACTGTATTTAATCCGCTACTTGGATCTGTCTAAGCCCTGATTGCCTACCTACCTACCTACCTACATACCATGGGATCATTTCAGTGGGTATTTATTCTTCAAGAATTTCCGGAATGTCCGATAAGAAAATTGTCGCAACACCTGGAAGCGACTGTCATGGTGTTTGATTTGTAGACGCGTGGTAGATTATAAACTCTTACCGAAAACCAATTGAACTTCCAAGACACGAGATCGGCCTTCTTGGACCCGAGAGATCGGTCTGTAGTGGTTGCTCGCTTCACGTATTAGTTGGGCGTCGGTATTTAGCCGCGAATGCCGTCAATATCCTGTATCTGGGAGAATGCGGAGATGGACAGTTGCACCGGGATGCATAGGTTGGAGGGAGGTAAATGCAACCACGATGTTTCGTTCATAAATAAATAAAATCAAAATCAAGATCATTGTAACTCAAAGAAATCGCTTTGGGGGTACATAACAAGGTTGATGGACGCGAAACTTTATAGCGCATCATCATATTGAGGTTCTCCTTCAACCCATAAACCAACAGTCTTCTCCGCACCGGCAAAACTCAAGAGCGAGTACAGCCCTTATCGCAAATTCCGACCACCAACCCACAAGATGATGCTACCACTCAAGCTGTGTCTGCTGGCCCTCCTCCTGCCGTTGGCATCATGGTGAGAGGCGGCCCTGGGCTAATCGTCAAGTTGTTGTGTCTAACAGCCGAATTCATAGTGAACCGCACACGAAGTCGCACACTAGGACGGTGTCATCTAGAAAACCCACTCCCTTCGAATGCACCGCAGCACCTGCTACCACCGCGGTTCCTGCAACCACCACCAAAAGCAAGTGGTCGATGACCTGGACTTGGTCGACCAGTGTACGGCCATCGATTTGAAAGTTCACAAGTTTGAGACGGGGTGTTTAGAAACGAAAACAAGAGGCAGACATTCAGCGGAGATCGTAGCAGAACTTTGACAGTATTCAGCTCAAGATATCGTGATAGTAACATTCGGACACATTTTGGAAATCTCCGTAGTTTCCAACCCACTACGCAACCTGCACATTCCCAGGAAGCGCCGCAAGCCCTACAAATACCAGTTAGCATGGAACACCGCCCCAAGCTTCAGACACCCCGAAAGAAGAAAGAACTCACATTGGCCCTCCCTCCCAACAACCTCCCCCTCAACCTGCGTTTTCTTCGTGCACGCAGTCGCGTCCTGCACACTCTGAAACTTCAGCGCATCGCACCGATCATTCAGACAATTCTTCCCCTGAAGCGCGTCCATGCCCCTCTGAAGCGCATCTCCCTTCCAGCCAAACAAATAATCCCCATGCTGGCCATGCCCCGACTTGTCCCCAAAGCTATAAACAAACGGCTGCTTCCCCCCCTCAAAATACCCCGGCTCATTAAACGGCACCGTATCCCACTGCATCTCATACATGACCTGCGGCACACGTACGGGGTGCGAAGCAGGACAGTCTGCGCCAGCGAGCGTCTTGCTGCGCGGTGAGTATGCTACGTGGCTGCGGTGGTCGGGGCTGTCGAGGTTTTTGCCGTCCCAGCAGGACGGGAAGATCACTGAGGCGCGGATGCCGCGGGGGCAGATCTTGGCGGGGAATTCAGAGGTGTCTTTGGAGTCGCAGGGGGCGAAGCCGTCGCCGTTGCCGTTGCAGCGGTGGCAGATTCCGGGGAGGGAACCGGAGGAGGTGCGGAGGGTGGGGTCGCCGGTTATCATGCGGAAGCCCTAGGGAAAGGGGTTAGAGGTGTGAAGAGAGGGGAGGCGGAAGGGGGACTTGCTGGTTTGAAGGCGGTAACTTTGGGGTTGGAGCCGCTGAAGGGGGTCATGTAGTAGACTGTGATGCCGCCGCCCTGGGGGTGTTTCTCGTTGTCGAGGCCGACGAAGTTGGTTCGTTGTTGTACCATTTTGAAGGAGCCGTTCTCGGGTGACCGGAAGTACAGGCTGGCTGTCCAGTAGTTACTGAAGTCTTCAGAGTACGTGCAAGTCGTGCAGGTGGACTCGACGGATGGGTCCATTCTGTTGGGGTCCATCTGCGCTTTTGTCAGTGTCTGAAATATCCAGGGAGGTCCGAATATCCGTCCTACGTACTGTCACATTGAACGAGTTGCCTCCCACGATCTGATGGACATGGGTTGACGGATTCATTCCAGGGTTGACGAGCGGATCCGTACGCTCAATGACAAGCTGTGAGCAAGCAAACCGCAGCAGCCTGCCGACGTTCACATTTTGAGCGGCACCGTGTTGCGCAACGAGCGCTGCGCCGACGAGGCGTTTCCACAACATGCCTGCTGCAAATCCAGAGCGAACTCAACTTCAAGCAAGAATGTTAACGTCGTGCAGTCGGCTTGGGAGGTCTGCCGAGTTTTCTTGCGTGTCCATCGCATTATATGTCGCTACTATCACTATCAGCGACAACAGCCTGCCAAAGCACACAGCCAATCGGAATGCTAGCGAAGTGATCACCCGCAGTATATTAACACCCCATACACCCACCACTGGCAAGTATTCGTCGTGGATGTAGTTTGCCAAGATTTCGGCAGCTAATACTCGGCAGCTTTGATCCGAGCGAAGCGTTGATCCGAGCGATTGGGGTGCTCAAGATGCAGTGGCCGTCATGTTCATCTTTGTCATCGTGTCGAGTCTCTCCCCCTCCTTCGTTCGTGTAGGCTTAATAGGAATTAAAAACTGATATACGAAGATATCTTCAGTTTACGATGCACAGATCTAGGCGATCTGGTAGTGGGCAGGGCTAAAAAACTGCCAGTCCCAACATTTCTGTCTGAGATTTCGGCGCACGAACGCTCCTTCCACATCTCATGCCTCGCAAGGAACTGTGAAATTATGTCACTGCATGCGAAAACCCCGAATTTCCTGACCCGTTCCTTCCCAAGCTTTCTTTTACCTGCCTCGGCTGTCCTCCCATCCCTTCATCGTCAACCGCAGATTTGAGCTACCAGAACAAGAGAGCTGGGGTAGGCATACGGCTTCAAAATATGTGGCTTCAACTTCATTCTGTCACGCGACACAAGTCGTTGTTTGCTTTTTCAGCAGTGCCTCAAGCAGGGCCAGTCCAATCCACAAACCAGGCAGCTAAATCACGCCGCAGTGTAACGCCTGGCGAATGAATTATTTAACGGCACACTGGTTGACCTCTTAGGCTGGAAGACATGTCTAATTACACCGCCGACGCGCCACAACCCCCCAGCCCCGGCTCATGCCATGTTATGATTCAGCACAAGACATCTTCACCTCTGATGCACGTTGACGGATTGCACGTCCGAAACAGGTAACAGCAAACGGATACGACGGTCGTGTCACATCGCACTCAGAATGGACGGAGCAGGGATTATCGTAACTTTTGTTTTCAATTTCTAACCACTCAAAAAGGGTATCTACTTCCCGACGCAATAAGATCTGAACTTGGTTTATTATATGTACAAGGCAGATCTAGTGTGCAAGAACTGGCCTTCAGCTACCCCTTCACCACTTACTGCCCTTATGCGATGAACATAGCGGCCCACCCGACTGTCACAGCCATGAGGAGACCAGTGGCTGCGCCAACAGCGCCGGCACCGCCAACCTTCGGCCCGGCCTCAGTCGTGGTAGGGCAGAGATCAGTGCCATTGAGCATATTGGCGTGGACGTAGACGCGCGGCTCGCCGTCAAACTGGTACGAGGTAAAGGTACCACCAGCATTGGCGGTAGCGGTAGTGCAGCCAAGGACCTCCACGACGGGGTCATTTGACTCAAAGCCGCCAACGACAAGCTTGTAGTTGTCGCCCTTGCTGCTCTTGTTGTTGATGCAGAAGACAATCTGGCTACCTGTGGGACCCTTGCGCAGGCAGAAGTGGTTGTTGTCGACAGTCACGGCCTCAGAGGGGTACTCGATGTAGTCGGATGACAGCTTGATCGCGTGCTTGCGCAGCTTGTTGAGGGTGGAAGCCAAAACGTACAGAGGGGCGGTCTTGTTATAGTTGCTTTGCCACAGGGGTTCGCGGTTGAACGGCGTGCCGTTGCCCTTGAAGTGCTGCTCCTGGCCCTGGTAGACTGAAAAGGGGGTTAGTTTTGTTCTGCGGAATTTGTTATTAGGGCTAACTTACCAGTTGGAATTCCATCAGTCAACAGGATGTACGCCATGGCGTTCTTGGCCAGAGCGATATCATCGTTCTTGGCCGCGAAGCGAGGCATATCGTGGTTCTCAAGGAATGATCCCAGGGCGAAGACATCGGTGCATCCAGTCTTTGCCTTGCTGCGGATATCATCAAGGTCCTCGAAGGAGCCACCGTTGAAAGCAAGGTCCAACTTATAGTACTCGAGGTAGTTGGGCATACCCTGAAGCAAGTCCTTGGTCTGATAGCGGCACATGTCTTCGGGCTCACCGGTAAGAACCTCACCGATGGAGAATACACCCGCAGCCTTGACGAACCTGGGAAGAAACTCGTCATTGACGTGCTTGGCGGCGTCGATACGAAGACCATCAATGGAGTAATTGGAAACAAGTTCCTTCACCCAGCTGCTAAGCTCGTCAACAACGGCGGGCTTCTCGGTATCAAGATCGGCGAGGGCGACACCGTATGGGTACAGCCAGCAGTTCTGAATATCGGTGCTGTTTTCCCATTCCGTGACGTTGCAGTACGGGTGGAAGTACTTCTCGTCGTTGAAGGGGTTGAACTTGGAGAAATCGACCTTGGGCGGGACAATGTTGTCGAAGGCCTGGGCCATGTTGTTGACAACGACGTCTACCATCAGAAGAATGTCACGCTTGTGAAGCTCGGCGACGAGGTTCTTGAAGTCATCCTCGGTGCCGAACTTGTCGTTCAGGGCGTAGTTGTCGACGGACCAGTACCCATGGTAAGCGTCGCCAACGGCGGTGTGCTCCTCCATGTTCTTCACAATGGGGCTGATTTGGATCGCGGTGAAGCCCAAGTCTAGGCAATTTTTGGGTCAGTTGGGATGATATCTTGTCAACGGTGGGGATGGTGAGGCTTACCCTCGATGTAGTCGAGGTTGTTCATGAGGCCGACCCAGGTGCCGCCGCAGAACAGATGCGCCTCACATTCGTGATCGATAGACCCATCAGTGCGAGCGTAGCGGTCGATCATGACCTGGTAGATGGAACGGGACTTCCATTCCGTGATGTTAGCGGCGCTGGCCAGGCCGGAGAAGGCGAGGACAGCAGCGGTGGCCACGTTGAGGGCCGAAGTCCGCATGTTGGGCGGAGGCCGACAAGTCGGTCGGGAGCAACGGGGACGGAGCCGAGTGTGAGAGAGCGCGGGGGCTCAGCCTGTGTAAGAGAGGTGCTGCAGGGCGCTCGCCAACGTTTGGGCGCAGGCGGCAATGCAAGTCTTCCTTCGGTAGCGAGTGATTCGGGTCAGGTTCTTCTTCCTTGCTCCTTCTACTTCGTTCTTTCCCTTATTCCGGAAAACGAGCGACGAAGAGGCGGTGCAAACGAGTGTATGCATTGAGACAAACGCTTGAAAGGAGGGATGCGAGAAGAACGAAGGTCGCCGGCATTTTTGGGCTCTGGGAGCCTGGGGGACGGAAGCAGCGGATGGGGATTTGGCGCAGAGCCGAGCTACACGCGAACACAGCCATCTTGTGACCCGCGTAACCCTGTGATGCCCCGAGATGCTGGTGGGGACGGCTCCCAAGACGAATCATCGCCGCTCCGAATATGGGCAGACATGGCAGGGTTTGGCTGAGTTGGGTGATGAGAGCAGGCAAAACGGCGGCAAAACGGACAAAAAGGGTGATTGTTGTTGTGCTCTCCGTTCTGAAAACGGCGCTTGCAAGCGCTAGGGTCCACTGCACCTGCCCATCTACTTCCCGCCCACTGTAACGTTTTGCCTTAGCCCTCGACGCGCCCAGAACACGATCCTGCGGAGAGACGTCATTTGTCGGAAATTTTTGCTCCAGCACCAGCTCTCTTTTGCTCCTCCGGAATCACCGAGTCGAAATGCTGAGACCCAATACCACACACGCTCGCGATGGCGGGCCGTTAATTCTCTCGCCGCTTCTCGGCGCGACTGCTGAACGTTAAGCTAGGATGCCGAATTTTCCCTGTGGCAGCGTTTTCGACGCCTCAGGTCTTGCCTGGCTGTGGCGAGCTCTCTTCCCTCGCTGTGGAATTCTCCGTTCGGGGGGGGGGGAAGGGGGGCGTTTCAGGGGGTTTTGCAAGGCCAAGGCTCTCTTGTAACGCCGGCTAGCCAGGCCGTCCTAGCACGAGCACCGACAAACGCTCCATCACAGCATCAGCATAGTGGAATTGCCCAGAACAAGAGTGGGCTTTCGCTGCGGTGGTCGTGGTGGTCCTGCTAAGGGAAGCGAACGCCGTGGCTTGCTTCGCCAATCGCCGCACCCAGCGCCACCACGATGTAACCTCTTGGTGAGTGCGATCGCCCAATACATTCGTGCGCTGCTGTTCTGGTAACTGCCCGCTAAGCTACAATCGAGAAGGTGTGTCGGTGAATTAAATGGACGAACGACACTAACGCTCGAGCGTTTGGTGCAACTGCGTTAGTTCTCGAGACTGTTAGAGCAAAAATACCGTGCGAAAGTCCCAGTCCTCGGCAAATGTCAGATCTTGATGCCAGGGCCCCGGTAACCTTTATCGATCCTGCCGCTCTTGCGTGAGACAACGTTTCGCTCTAGAAGGATCCCGCGTTTAACTACGCGCGAGCGACGCCGGATGGCAATAGGAGATATCTGAATCTGGCACATCCCGAAAAGGCAGCTCGGGATATTTTAGGGAACACGATGGGGGCTCATCTTCCAGTTTCCACGGCCACTTATGCGAGCGATCGTCATCTGGGCTGGCAAACCGGGCAGGACTTGTTCTGCTTGTCTCGTATCCGGTGGCGATGTCCACATATCTGACTGGGACAACCCAGCAGCAACCCAGATGGGTCTTCCTTGTCGGGACCCCGCCGGCTTCCAACGACACAAAACAACTCCCGCTTCGATCCCAACTCGCTATCTGAGCAGTGACGGATAGCGTGCAGGAAGCCCCAAGGTGGCGAGTTGAACAACGGCAGTCTGAACAGAGAACCGGGCCCGAAACCATGGTCGCGTTCGCCCGTCACTTGCGATGGGTCTTGGCATGACACAGCACGCAGATAGGTACAGCAAGGAGTTGGCGCCCCTTTTTCTACAGGCCTCAATTTTGAGCTTCCGACTGAGATTTTACCAGCTAAATTCCCATCAAAGGGGGCGGGCTCGGTGGAATCACACGGTGGACCGACTCACCGGCTACCCCTGTCCCCTGCTCTCGCCAAACATCAGAAGCCATGGATGTGCGTGCTGAGAATCAAGATGGTGATGCTGAACATTAGACGCCGAGTCCACTCTATCCTGGGTCGGCAAAAATGCCCCCTTACGTGGTGGGACATCCGGGCTGATGCGAGATCGTTCGTGGGGCTGCTGGCCCTGCCCACAGTTGAGCTGAGTGACGAGGCCTGGGCCATGTCTTTTTCCCTTCATCAACCTAAAAATCACGTTGGTTTATCGAAAACCTCTCTGCCGTGGCCTGTCTTGTGTTTCCCGGGTCCGGTTTGGTGTCCTTCCTTTAGAGGTTTACTTACTGTTGTTATCTTTCGTTTTTATATACCTCCTGTCGCTCCCATGCGGTGGTGAGCGACGGTGATGATGACTCGCCTTGCGTTGCTTTCGATCCAACTTCTCCTTACGCTCTTTACAGCAACCAGCACAGTACAGGGTCTCCGATATGAAGCCAAGGAGGCAGACTGGAATCTCAACGCCAACAAGACAGCTATACAACCACTCGACTACTGGGGAGAGCGAGACAAGATCCATACATATAAGGAGTCGCCCAAGAACTGGAGGGTCCCGTTCTATACATTATTCCTGGATCGATGGGTCAATGGCGACCCGACAAACGACAATGCCAATGGCACGCTATACGAGACCGATATGATGAGCACCCAGCTTCGGTTTGGCGGTGATCTGGCGGGCTTGATCGACTCGCTGGACTACATTGCTGGTATGGGCATCAAGGCAATCTACATTGCCGGCTCACCTTTCATCAACCAACCGTGGGGAGCTGATTCCTACTCGGTAAGTTGGCTGAGGCTCTCATGCTCTGCACGGTCCTCACTGACTGGCATCTTTAGCCCATCGATTTGACTCTGCTCGACAAGCACTATGGCACTATTAAGTTATGGCGAGAAGCAATCGACGCTATACACGAAAAGGGCATGTGGGTGGTTATGGACAACACGATGGCGACGTGAGCAACCTCCCAGCTACCTGCTGTGTTTCTGATGTGCGCTGTCTAACCTTCCAATAGAATGAGCGATCTGATAGGCTTCAAGGGCTATCTGAACGAGAGTACCCCATTCCAAGAAGAAGAGCACGAAACGCTATGGAAAACCGAGAGAGTGTACCCCGACTTCTCGATCAGCAACGACTACAACCAGACTTGCAAGTTTCCCGAATTTTGGTACGAGGACGGCACGACGATCAAGCCGGCCGGGCTTAAGGGCTGCTACAACAGCGACTTCGATCAGTTCGGCGATATCGAAGCCTTCGGCGTGTACCCGGATTGGAAGCGCCAACTTTCCAAGTTCGCGTCCGTGCAGGACCGCCTGCGCGAGTGGTACCCGCCTGTGGCTGCTCGACTCGAGCATTTCTCCTGCATGGCCATTGCCAGCCTGGATATTGATGGCTTTCGTATCGACAAGGCTGTCCAGGTCACGGTGGACGCCCAAGCTCAGTGGAGTAGCGCAATGCGTGCATGTGCGAAGCGGTACAAGAAGGACAATTTCCTGGTCGTCGGCGAGATCACCAGTGGTAACACCCTTGGCTCCATCTACCTTGGGCGCGGCCGACAGCCCGCGCAAGCTGAGAAGCTCGATATGGTAACAGCCATGACCCTCAAGCCCAAAGTATCCGACGCTCCAGAGTTTTTTGTCCGCGACGAAGGTGTCAGCGCTCTCGACGCGGGCGCCTTTCACTACTCCATCTACCGCTACATGACACGCTTCCTCGGCATGAGCGGGAACCTGGAGGCCGGCTTCGACCTGCCAACCAACTGGGTTGAGACTTGGAATCAGATGGTCATGACAAACGACTTCTACAATGCCAACACTGGAGAGTTTGACCCACGTCATTTGTATGGCGCTTCCAACCAGGATGTTTTCCGCTGGCCCACAATCGATCTCGGAGTAGAACGTATGCTCCTGGCGTACTTCATCATCACAATCCTCCTCCCTGGAGCCCCTATGGTGTGGTACGGGGAGGAACAGGCCTTGTATCTTTTGGATGGAACGGCCGAGAACTACGTCTATGGTCGTCAGGCCTTTGCCCCTTCGCCAGCTTGGAAGACGCATGGCTGCTTCAGCCTTCGAAACGATCTGTACAAGAACTGGCCGGTCACGAAGGGCCGCGAGGGTTGCCATGATGAATCAGCAGGTTGGGATCATCGCGATCCATCGGCACCAGTTAGGAATGCGATGAAGCACATGTTTAAGCTTCGAGATGCGCTGCCAGTGCTCGAGCACGGCTGGCTCCTTCAGCAGCTCGCAAACAAGACGGAATACGTGCTGTTAGAGGGCAGTGGATTTCCTACAGAGCTTGGCATCTGGAGCGTCTCGCGCGGCTTGTTCAAGGCAGTTCAAAAGGACGAAGACGAGACGGAGGTGTGGCTGGTCTTTCACAACCGCGAAAACCGTACCACCTACGAGTTCGATTGCAACGATGCGAAATCTGCGTTCATTGCACCGTTTGATGCGGGATCCAGGGTCCGGAACTTGTTCAACGAGGATGACCCAATCTCCCTGGAATCCTCCGTCCTTGCCAACAATTTTACTGGCACAGGGAAAAGCGCCGGCTGCCTAAGTAGCATCACCCTCGAGCCGTTCGAGTTCCGAGCGTATGTACCTTCGATTCTCTGGGTTCCTCGGTCCCCCATGATCACTGGTTTCAGCCCTGGGCACGACTATCCTCTCGACTCAACGGACGCCAACGGAAGGATCGAGATCGCCATTGACTTTAACGTGGAAATGGACTGCAAGTCCGTGGGAGACGCCTTCACCGCGTTCGTCATTTCCGACAACACGGGCAACTCGAGTCTCGCCTTTGAGACCCCGAAGTGCGGATCCCTTGTTGATGGCGCCAAGCCGAGCTGGACGGGCGCAATCCAGTCGACGTGGCAGTTTAGGACTACACTGCTCAACGTCAGGGAAGGCATCGTCAAGCTAGCGGTTGACAAGCCGCTATCGGTTGACAAGAAAAGCACAAATGCAACCGATCACTTCCTTCTCCGCTTCGGCCGGCCAAACAATCCCATCGTGTTCCCCACACTGGCTAACTACTCTCGCACGCTGCTTGCCCTGGAAGGTAGTCAGCTGTACGTCAACCATGACGCTCCGGGTGCCACCATGTGGCGCTATACCACGGACTGGGGCACCAAATGGAGCGAATGGATCAATTACACCGCCACTGCAACCAAGTCAAGGGTGACCGAGAACCCTGAGTGGGGAGGGACTACGCTCCAGGCATGGGAGGGCAAGCACCTCCAGGTTCAATATTTCAGCAAGCCCTTGGGATCGTCAGCTTTCACTCAGCACGCGGACAGCAACGACGTCACCTTCCAGCGGCAGTTCCCTCACGTCAACATCCATGGTCCCTTTAACAAGTGGGGTTACGATGCAGGCTTGCCCGGATCGATGGATCTGGTCTACCACCACACTTGGAGTTTGCATTACATGCACGAGTGGCCGTCAAACTTCCAGCTAAACATATGGGGCATTAATCCCGACAACCAGCCCGACGTCAGTGCCATTTTCGGCGACATTGATGGTGACGGCATTGTTGATCGACTCCCGCCCAGCAGTCTGGCCCAGAATGTAATCAATATTACCGAGCCCCCGCCTATGCCGTACTTGGCTTATAAGCTCGTCTACAATGATGCCACCTGGAGGTTTGAGTACATTCCAACTGGTCATATCGGCCCTCAAGTCGTCGTTTTTGCCCTCTGCCTCATCATGCCCGTTTTGCTCGCCGGACTAGCGCTTTGGATCTACGTGGGCAGCTTCTACCAAGTCAAGGTCAACAAATCTGGATTCTCTACTGCAAAGAACTGGTTCCCCGTGGTATTTGGGAAGCTCGACACGAAGAAGGGTGAGAAGAGCCACGAGATGAGCCCGATCGGAACCCCTCCGCCTCCCAGCTCCGCCTTGAGTACCTTTGGCAGCCATGGGGGTCGGAGAACGGTCCTTATCGCCACCATGGAGTACAACATTGACGATTTTGGCATCAAGATCAAGATTGGTGGCTTGGGTGTCATGGCCCAGCTTATGGCGTCAGCCCTCTCTCACGTTCATTTGGTCTGGGTGGTGCCCGTCGTTGGCGATGTCGAATATCCTTTCGATCGTATGGAAGCTGCCAACCCGATGTTCGTTGATATCATGGGGCAACCCTACGAGATTGAGGCGTATTACCACGTGGTCAAGAACATAACCTACGTTATCCTTGACGCCCCTATCTTCCGGAAGCAAACCAAGGCCAACCCGTACATCGCTCGCATGGACGATATTGAGAGCGCCATCCTGTACGCAGCTTGGAACAGCTGTATTGCCGAAACTATGCGTCGCTTCCCGATCGATGTATACCACATCAACGACTACCATGGTGCTGCGGCCCCATTGTACCTTCTGCCACAAACAATTCCCTGCTGTCTGTCACTTCACAACGCCGAGTTCCAAGGCATGTGGCCGATGCGCACATCGGAGGAGCAAAAGGAGGTATGTGAGGTCTTCAACTTGCCTCCAGATGTGGTCAAGGACTACGTGCAGTACGGCTCCGTCTTCAACTTGCTGCATGCTGGCGCCAGTTATCTCCGTCTTCATCAACGCGGGTTCGGAGCTGTAGGCGTCTCCAGAAAGTATGGCGACCGTTCTCTCGCCCGGTACCCCATCTTCTGGAGCTTGAAGAACATTGGCCAACTTCCGAATCCCGATCCTTCTGATACCGGCGATTGGAACCCCAACAAAGATGCAGCCGAACAGGCAAAAGGTGTGGAGGTCAGCGAAAGCTTCGAAGAGAAACGCGCAGGCCTACGAGCACAAGCACAAGAGTGGGCCGGACTTGACATCAACCCTAACGCCGAGCTTTTTGTCTTCGTGGGTCGCTGGAGTTTGCAGAAGGGTGTTGATTTGATCGCAGATATCTTCCCCAGCATCCTTGAGAAGTATCCGACGACCCAACTGATCTGTGTCGGCCCCATCATCGACCTTTATGGACGATTCGCAGCTCTGAAGTTGGAGAAGCTGATGCAGAAGTACCCCAGGCGGGTTTTCAGCAAGCCAGAGTTCACACAGCTGCCCCCTTATATTTTCAGCGGTGCGGAATTTGCCCTCATCCCATCCCGCGATGAGCCCTTCGGTTTGGTTGCGGTGGAGTTCGGAAGAAAGGGCGCCCTCGGTGTAGGAGCTCGTGTCGGCGGACTGGGCCAAATGCCCGGCTTCTGGTACCCCGTCGAATCCATGAGCCCGTCCCATTTGCTTCAACAGTTTAGACTGGCAATCGTCTCGGCTCTGGAGTGCAAGTAAGTGATCATCCATTTGGCCCAACGTGCGAACAGACCGTGCTGACCTACAACTTCTACAGGACCACAAAGAGACAGCTGATGAGAGCGTGGAGCGCGAAGCAGCGCTTCCCAGTTGCACAATGGGTGAAGCAACTTGACGAGCTTTACAGCCAGTCGATCAAGGTTCATCACAAAGAAGCGAAGAAGAAGAAGTTCGAGGTCGTCAGCGCAGGTCTCGTCCAAACACGGCCGTCCTCCCGCAGTAGTCATACCAGCTACCTTGAGCATGGACCAGTCACCATTCTCAGCCCTGCCAGCGACGCCGCCCTCATGTCACCTGCCCAGGTGTCCCGCGCTGGAACCCCGAGAGACCTCACCTCGCCAGGCCTCCAAACGCCCATGACCCCATGGGCAGGCGGCCCGAGGACTAACTCTCCCCGCGCATCGATCGCTAGCACAATAGGAGCTTCTCCCTTTTACTCTAACTCGGCTGCAAGGGACAGTACTATAAGCGTCGACAGCTTTGCAATGCGTGCGCAGAACGGTGGCATGGCATCGGCTGTTTTCCCACCTGAAGGCGGGCTCGGCTTCCCTCGCCCGGCCTTCATGGCGCACCGCAACAGCAGTCTGCTCAGTCTCCCCGATGTTGTGGGTGACCGACATGACTTGAAGCTGCAGCAGGTCGACCAGTTCTTCAATGACACCAACGGAGAGTACTACGCCGAGTTCGACGAAATGCTCGACGAGCTTTCCGCTGCCAACTCGACCAACGACATGTGCATCGAGGCCTTTATCAAGAGGAGCGAGAAGGAGTGGTTTTCACGATACAGAGATGCAAAGCTAGGCCGCACCAGAGACTCAAGCCGACTAAGGAGCGCGACAAACAGCAGGCCGAGTTCGAGGAATGGTGACCGCAACGAGTCTGTGGTAAGCCGTGGCCGCACAAGATATCGCAGCACGACACCCAGCGGGCTGGCAAGATCGGTTTTTGAGCTGTCGCCCCCATCAGATGACCACGTCGACGACGAGTTTCTGTTGGGCGATGGCTACCAGGCGCCAACGGGCCTGAAGAAGTATGTTCTTCCTCTCACAAGTGTTGAAATATTTGTGTGACTAACAGAGATCTTTCTACTAGACTCCTATCCATTCGCCTCGGTGATTGGCCTATTTACTCCTTCCTCCTCGCCTTCGGCCAGGTTATCTCGGTCAACTCTTATCAGATTGTTCTCCTTTCTGGAGAGACCAACCAGACGCCGGAGAAACTGTACATGGTTGCCGTAACATACATGGGCACCTCAATTCTCTGGTGGGCCATGGAGCGCAACTTCAAGTCGGTCTACGCTCTCTCTGCACCTTGGATCTTCTTCGGCCTGGCCTTCCTCTTCCTCGGTATAGCTCCTTTCTGCGCCGACTGGAAGGTTGAAGACGCAATCACCAATGTAGCCACTTGCTTCTATGCAGCTGGTGCGAGTAGCGGTGCCCTGGCCTTTGCGTTGAACTTTGGCGACGAAGGCAAGCCACTCGTCACTTAACCCCTCGTATGATAACATCAGCTAATATTTTAATTGCAGGCGGCGCCCCCACAAAGCAATGGATCACCAGAGCCCTCTCGGTGAGCGGCGTAGCACAAGTCTACAGTCTTGCTCTCTGGTACTGGGGTTCAGTTGTGGCAAACCAAGATACTACGGCGACAACCTTCCTGGGCAACAGCGATATTCCACAGGCCATAGTGGTCTGCATTCCCATTGCTGTATTTGCTTGGGCGATCGGCATCGTTCTGTTCCTAGGGCTTCCCGACTTTTATCGCCAAGCTCCCGCTCAAATACCCGGATTCTACATTTCGCTGTACCGCCGCAAGATCGTACCGTGGTTCTTCGTCATGATCATCCTCCAGAACTATTGGCTCTCAGCTCCCTACGGCCGAAGCTGGCAGTTCCTTTTCGCCTCGCAGTTCATTCCTGGCTGGGGTGTATTCCTGCTGGCGCTTGGCTTCTTCGTGGTGGTGTGGTCAATCGTCTTGTACGGGTTTTCTTACTTTTCGGACGAGCACACGTGGCTGCTCCCGATCTTTGCCATCGGTCTTTGCGCGCCTCGCTGGGCTCAAGAGTTCTGGGCTACGAGTGGGCTCGGTTGGTACTTACCCTGGGGAGGAACCCCTCTGGGCCAAGCTGTCCTGTCCCGCTGCCTGTGGCTGTATCTGGGCCTTCTAGACAACATCCAGGGCGTGGGGCTGGGTATGATGCTGTTAGCGACACTCACCAGACATCACGTCATGACCGTCCTCCTCGGCGCCCAGGTGATCGGCAGCGCCTTCACCATGTTGGCCCGGGCCACGAGCCCTAACGCACTATCGCCCAACACGACATTCCCGGATTTCTCGCAGGGCATCATGCCCGGCGTTGCCAGTCCGTGGTTTTGGGTATGTCTGGGATTCCAGTTAATCATCCCCATCGGATTCTTCAAGTTCTTCCGGAAGGAACAGGTTTCAAAGCCGTAAAGCGGCATGACCGGGTGGGGGGAAGAACTAATTAATATAAGTATGACGTGATGCATGTGGCATGGAGTATTCTATATAAATCGGCTGTACTCGGGATTAGACAAGAGTCTTGGGACTTTTTCTTTGGATGCTATTTTGGATTTAGCTTGGATTGGATTGGCAGGCATTGGTCATCTTGTGAATATAGATGTAACATGTATCATTTTTTTTCTGTAGAAGTATATTATGTCCTTTTGTTAAATGTCTTTACTGTACTGTGCTGTGTTGCGGTAGTGGTTCTGAGTGCCCTGATGTTGGGGTTTTTGGTGTTTTCGATGTTGCCTGCAACTCGCGCCTGAACCCATCACTGAGCTCATATGACATTCCCATGTCCAATTAGTCATTTGTCTGTTAGCCGGTCCCCACAAAACTAACTTAAACTTTTTTATGGTCTAACACATACAAGCATTATACCAATTACTAGCTTTTTCTTTTCACAGATTACATACGTGATCTATACTTATTATCTGACATCGCAAACACAATCAAAGCTATATAGTAAAGCAACTTCCGCCATGCCCACGCGTCATCCCGTGCCATTGTTTGGTAGCTTTTATTCATGACCTACACCCGTTAGCCAGTGACACAAGCTCACAACCCAATGATTATGTGATGAGGTTTGTTAGATTTGTTCATAAATTTGCCGTCAGCGAGCTTTCATTATTGCATCAGACTTTCAGCTGAACTCCCTCTGTCCACGTCTAGTGTCTTGAACGAGACATACACCTGGAGCGCCCCCTCGATGCTCTGCACTAACCCAAAAACCACCGTCAGCAGCAGCACGAGGACAGCAACCCAGAACGTATACCATTGCACACCATTCCGTGAGTCATACCACCATTGTCGGATCGTCTTGGGCTGGGCCTCGTCAAATGCCTGCTTCAGCATGACCAACCGGTCTCTCCAGAATACAAATCTGTCAATCCGTCGATTATCCGTCTTCAGCCGTCCGCATTGACTTATCCTTTTATCTAACCCCTCATGCCTCGGTCCAGACATCCAGTGTTTAGTTTCCACATCGCATGTAGGACAGAGAAGCGCCAGCGTCCGCATTGTTTCTTCCGCAAGCCCGTCCGGCAGCAGGCTATTAACACTGGTCCTCTGAGCCTCAAGAAATGAGGCATGATGAAAAATATGCACTCGCTTGTCGTCGTCCGTCATCCGCAGGTGATCCGCCAGATTGTCCGTCCACACAATTTCGAGCCCCGCAATGCGGTCGAGGTTGCTGGCCTTGAAGATCTTTTCGAGCTTCACGTTCTCGTTGGCGAGCTTTCTTTCGGGTTCGAAGTACCTCTGTAGAAACTCCTGTAGTGAGCCCTTGTTCCAGCATACACTGCTTTGGCCGGAGAATCCATACGAATATGATCCGAAGTTGGCCATCAGGAGAAGGCTTGCGGCTAGGTCAATCGAGTTGTCGAGCATTTCGTCCTCGTTGGTGTGCCGTGAGCTCAGCCTGGAGTGTAGGGCGGATTTGATGTCATCGCGGAGCATGCCGCTTCTGAGCATGGAGACACAGTCGATGATGTCTGCGTGTGTTCTTGTTGCGACATGGCGGCCGCTGTCGTGCAGAGCGTTGCTGCATTCTTTGGTGTAATAGGTCCAGTATGCGTCGAGATCGATTGCGTCGGGATCGGAGCCGCAGAGTCGTTGGTCGGTTGCGGATGTGGTGGTGCGGCCGCCCCAGAGGTGGGAAAAGATGGTGTTTTTCGTGAGTTGGGAGACAGGGCTGTCCAGAACTTGGATGCTCTGCCCGAGGATCATACTTACCAAAGTCTCTGACTCCATTTTCTGCAAATCAAAGGCATGCGTCACGCAAATTAACTGACTCCTTGAGCCACGGATACAGCAGATTATCATTGTCCCCTGAGGCTTGCCTCGGATGCCGCTTGGCGCTGTGGCTCAGCCCTCTCCATTCCGTCGGCTTCAATGACGCGTCTGTGCAGTGCACAGCGCCATGATGCTGATGCTGCCTCACAAAGGCCGCCAACCAGCGAGCTTCCGACCCAGCTGCACGGGTGCCCGGGAAAGGTGGGGCTGAAAATGAGGGGCTTCGGCCTCCCGAATGGAAGGAGCGGCCTCCCGAGCCATGGGGAGTGCGTCAGCGATGTGTGTGGAGGCCGCGTCACCAACGCTGCGCGTTCCCGCCCCCAAGGACGAATACCCGCCATCAAACTGCGCATGCACAGTTCGCCAATTGCAAAAAGCTCCGAGACTTTCCCTTATCATGGATGTCCTCCATCCGTACCAAGCTTCTTATACGATGAGCGTTTCCAGGTCTCGAAGTCATCCGAAAGCCGCTAAAACGAAAGGCGCAAAACGAATCACCAGATGAACGCTGACAGCCCAAGACTTACAGGACGAGACGGGATTCAGGATGGCGACCACTTTTCGACATGACGACCTGCTACCGCAAGCGACAACCGGCCTCTCTAGCTTTTTGACTGGAAAATGGCCAGAGAAGGGAAGCGCAACATGGCCCGATCCGCAGCTCTCAACCGGTCGATTGATATGCAAGGTTGGCAAGATCTCGTGTTGGGAAGCCCAGGGCCCAGCAAGGGACGCATTCAGCGAGATCGCCCCCAAGATCAAGATCTATCTCGACAGATCAGTCGATCCCATCTCCAGCTGGGTCACATGGTCGATTTACATGTGTGGGAAAACTCAGCAAAGCGCCAGCCCTACCATTCTCTTTTGCTGCGAAGTCGCCGCCCACCGCAAGGAGGTCAGGAAGGTCATCGTTGAGAGCGGCCTCTTGGATGGCTATCGTGGCATGAAGACAGGTCATATGTCCAAGGCCCCGGGCTTTGAACAGCTTGTTCCGCTAGCATCTAGGGGCTTTCCTGGTCAGCAATGCTATGCCAAGGTCAACGCCGCCGACCGGGACAGTACCTCCTGCAGCGGTATGATGATATCCGTCGGCAATTCGCATGCGACGATCGGCGGGGTCATTCAGATACGCGACAACTTTTACTACACTACAGCTGCGCATGTTTTCGAGGCTCCAAGGTATGGAATGTCCTCCGAGGACGTCCAGGAGGGTGACGGCATTGAGATCGAAATCGACGGCTTTGACGCAAGCGACCTCGACGCCGATACTGGGCTTGGGCCTGAAAGCACAGGGGATAGTGTTCCGACACCTCTCGGAGAGCATTGCCGCTCAGGGGCTGGTATAGGCCGTGAGTTGCAACCCCCGGTTATCGCGCCAGACAATGTGGGCCTGGGAGCGCCTTTTCTCAACTCGTTGGATGAACCTCAATTACACCCTGGCCTCGACTACGCTCTCATAAAGGTCCTTCACCCACCTCACAAGCGAGCAACCGAGATTATCGATCCTCATCATCCTGGGAAGAACACCAGAGTTTTGGTCGAGGCTTTGTCAGGTGCAAAGCCAAAAGAAGCGAGAGTCTTGTGCGCCACCCCTCGAGGTGTCTTGGTGGGAGCATTGTCAGGGACCCCGATCTATAGCCGTTCGTCACAGAGCACGCACTTTCAGGTCACCATGAGCGTATCCTTTGAATTGCCGCTCGAGGTAGGCGATTGCGGTGCGTGGGTCATCGATGCGGAGACTGGAGAACTGTACGGCCACATCATCGCCGGCTCACCGACCGTAGGCACGGCGATCATAGTACCATTCCAGGCCGTCTTCGCAGACATCGAATGCCGACTCGAGGAGCGGCCTCGTCTCCCGGAGCCAACGGTCGAGGTTTGGGCTCGGAACCTCAAAAAACGCTTCCAGAAACTCATCAGTGAAAAGAACACTGTTTCTTTCGTCAACAATCTCAACCTTGGGTCAAACCTCCCAGTTTCAAACGGCCGCGACCCACCCCCGTACAACCCTCATATCCGTAGGATCCTTCCCGAACGACCGGTTGAGAACGATTGGGCCTCTCGGCGATTCCGTTCCATGCTCCTTGCACTCAGCCAAACGCCTCTCAGGTACGAGAACCCCGGCCTACTAGACGAAGCGCTTGAGAAAGTACCGTTAGAGAGGATATACCCTGAAGCAGACGAAGAGTTTGCGGTTTTCCAAGCCCAAGCAGCATCTCTGGGGCCGAAATTCCGGCCTGAATGGGGCTACCAAGACTGCGTCATTCGGGCGTTGCTGCGCTGGTTCAGGCGGTATTTCTTCAAATGGGTGAACAATCCGCCATGCAGTGTTTGTTTCGCGTCCACCGCACCCAACGGCGACGCCCCGCCGACAGCTGAAGAACGGGCATGCGGTGCGATGCGAGTTGAGATATATCGATGCAGCAACCCTTTCTGCTCGGCAATAGAGCGTTTTCCCCGGTACTCGGATGTGTGGAAGCTCATGCAAACCAAGCGAGGCCGTGTGGGCGAGTGGGCGACCTGCTTCACCATGTTATGCAGGGCTGTCGGGTCAAGGGCTCGGTGGGTATGGAACGCCGAAGATCACATCTGGACTGAGGTCTACTCGGAGCATCAGCGCAGGTGGGTACACGTTGACGTATGCGAGGAAGCATGGGACAACCCCTTACTCTACACCCAAGGTTAGTCAGCACTCATACCCCAGATATGCACCCAAGAGCTAACAGGCCATCAGTCTGGGGTAGGAAATTGAGCTACTGTATAGCCTTCTCGCGGGATGGTGCGACCGATGTCACACGGCGATACGTCCGCAGGCCTGAGCATGAGATGCCCCGAAATAGGGGCCCCGAAGCTGTTTTGCAGCATACCGTAGCTGAGATCAAAAGCATGAGGCGGAAGGATATGCCAAAGGACGAAAGGTTTCGATTGGAGAAGGAAGAACGTCGTGAGGACAGAGAATTAGCAGACTACATCGTCACGACCATCATTCATGATCTGTGCTTGTCTGCCGCTAGCGGGACCGGAGGAGCCGGAATGGCGATCTTGGGGCATTTAGGTAAGCTCCAAGAAGACGGGGAGACGCTGCAAAGTCGCCAGTTGTCCAGTCAGGTCGGAAGGCATTAGAGTTAATGAGTGGTTGATACCCCTGATTTTGTGTAAATTCTGACAGACGACTCTGGTCATGCAAGGTATTCGGGAGCTGCCGGATAATCTGGAACCTCAACGAATAAGAGCAGACTGTTTGTTAATTATTTTCGTCGTGATCACCTCATAGACTTCCTCAATGTGCACATGTCCAGCGAGAAAAGACAGGTGACACGCAGATATCGGCCGCTCTGTTCTTGCCTGAAAGGTTCTTCTCCTCGTCGTCTTACGGTTCGTAAGCCACGGCCATCTCCGTAAAGAAGTCAAGGGCCAGTAGGGAGCCGATGAATCCCCCTTCACTCCCGCTCGCTTTGCCAGTTTCAACCAAGCACAAATTCAGCGCTCCGTTCGGACTTTTCAGCTGATTACCTACGCAGCGCGGCGGCGCGGTTCGGTTTCTTTTCCCATGCAGCGCCTGATTCTTGGCTGCGGAGAGGAAGGCACGAGGGAGTAGACGGATGGGATACCTTTTTTGCCACTTCGTGATTGTGTATCATTAGGTACCTACATGACACAAAATTGCAGGTTCTCTGGCTGCCACCCAACTGACGCTGACAACGGCGGGGGAAGCAGGGTTGGTAAGTCTTCTGCGCTCGACTTTCCTCGGGCCACTGGCAACGCCGTTTCCCGCCAGAACTCGCCAAAATGAAAGCTCTTCCATGGGGGCAGGCACGTTTGGTTGGCAGCAGCGGAAATGTTTTCAGACCCAATTAACACTATCGGTCTCTCTCTGCGCCTGGGCAAACATTGATCCATCACGTTAACACTTCATCTGCTCAGTATCAGCCCCTGTATAGACGGCCTGTACGACCAATTTGTTTCCTTGCCCGACAGATATTATTCCTCAGGCGACAGTTCATGGCAATACTCCTCCGACGGCAATTCATATTCGCCTCCAAATTCCCCGGACGGCAGCGAATTAGGGGCACCTGCTTCTGCCTCCCCAGACGCGTCTGACAGTTCATATTCCTCGAACGACAGTACATATTCCCTGGGCGACAGTCTATTGGGGATAAGTGCGCCTCCTTCTCCAGACCTGTCCAGACCGTTGGTATCCTTGCCACACTCAGGGCAACGAGGCGAGCCTCACCAAATCCACGGCGACCGAGGTTTCTAGGAGCAGCTACAGGATTTCAATACATACCTGAAAGTCCTCGTTGACGATCCAGACTACCGCGCCCATTGCATTAACAGGCAACTACGCGGAAGGATGTTGAGAACCAGTGTCACAGGACACCTCGCTTGTGCCTGGACGGGCCACGACCAGTTACGATTCGGCAGAGCACTGACTGCATGCATCATCCCACATTTGCAACATCTCATACTAAGTTCCTCGAAGACGAACGCTTTGGCAGAAACGTTTTGCCACCGTACGAGTACCAAGGCAAGGTCCAGGAAGAGAACCGGGACGAGCAGCGGGACCAGGATGACAGACTGAGGAGAGAAGAAGTGCTCAGGGAACTGGACGACGAGCAGGACGAGCAGGACGAGAAGGTCATACAGATGCGGGAAGTACGGCACAACAGACCGCCAACGTGGCAAGAACCGTTTGAATGGCCACTACATGAGGGTGAGTTACACGGCGTCGAGCGTTTTATCATGTATCGCGACCGAATATTTAGTCCAGGCGAGCGTTATCGAGAGGAGGTAACACTCGAAAGGTTTCGCGTAGAAGAGTGGGTTCGAAATAAGGGAACCCCAGCTGTGAAGTTCTTTGTTGGCTTGTCGGAACCGGCAGGAAACAATAAAGGGGACTCAAAGAACGCATCTGCTGGTCGCGAGCGCATCAACATTATCGCTCGGCGCAACATCAGGAGGTTTTGGGAGAAGATGAAAGTCTGGGGTAATGATAACTGGGGCATTCCCGGAAAGCTTGAAGGCACCGAGTTCAAGGACCCAAAAGACGACTCCGGAGGGTGGGTTTGGCCCTGGCAATATTCCGTGGCTTCTTTAAGAAACAGACCACCACTTCACCCCGCGGAAGCTGCACGCCGTCACTTCGACCCTGTTACCAGGGCGGTTTCGTCACGCCAGGGACTGCGCTGGAACGAAGAAGGTTACTACACCAAAAACCGGCGTGTTTTTGGTTGTCGGAGCTCCGAGAAGAAGTGGCCGCCGAGGAACGAAGGTGACTCCTTTCTTGTCAATCGTCCCTGGTTCTTGTTTGGGTTGCAATGCTGCGAGGAATTTGTGAGAAGTTTGCGCCTCCCCCCTGGGTACGCTCGAGGACCAGGAGGCTCTCCGGTAAGCACTCCGGTATCGGGAATTCTTCCTGAGGTGGACATCTCAATCTTCGACAAGTACGGCACGGACCGGAAGATCTATAAACTATGGCAAAAGCGAGGCGATTGGGTTGAAAGATGGGGGAAGCCGTGGGAAGGACAAAGCTTGATCAGGTGGAGCTGGAAAAGGGAGCACTTGAGCTGGAACGAGGACATTGAGAAGCCCGAGGATCTCTCAAGCCTCAACCGCCTTGACGACAAGACATGGACTTGGCCGTCACATTACCTCAAACTTGACGAATGTGAACTCGCTGCATTCGTGCAGGTCCACAACAAATACGGGGACCTTCTGCCACTCGAGCCGTCGAATGGGCGTGCTGCTAGTGAGGTCGCTGCCAGTTTGCCGGTGGCACTAACACTTGTAGGCCTTTGCGCCACCTACGTGGACGCCCCAGTAAAATGTTGTTAAGCGTCGGGTGGATGGGGGGGGATGAACAGCAGCAGGTATTACCGATGTCTTTGTCATGGACTTCAAAGCGAGCAGCGATTTATTGCGTAGTATCAGTGGTAGCGACAGTACGACTTTTCAATTTTCCGCAATGGGACGGTTTTTGGTCAGCCAGGGGCGATGCTCCCTATGCTGTGATCTCTCGTCTCTCGTCCCGATTGCCAGATCGGCCCCGCATGCGGCGCATCGGCGGCCATGTGCGATCGGCTCAGCAGCAGCGGGTGGGCGGGTCAATGTGATGATCTGCCGGCTTGGCACTTTGATTCCTGGTTATTAGGAACAACTCCATCATCACCCTCGGTGTCGAAGCGAGGATTTGTCGCCGCAAGTATTGGCATGGTCATCATTATTCAACGGCATCTCCGGGCGTGCCTGGTGATGCCGTCGCATGTACCGAGTATGATGGTAGTATGATGGTACGCGATCCGGTCGACCAGAGGAAATTCTAGATTCTACCTCGGGATATAAAGGCGACGCGTCGTCGTTGACAATCTCACCACATCCAGCAACACTCAGCAGCCACTCACTCTACCCTCATCTCTCGATCACCATCCTCAACACCTTACCAACCCATTCCACCACCGCACCACCGCCACCATGCGCTCATTCACCCTCCTCTCCACCCTCACCGGCCTCGCAGCCGCGGCCAAGAACGCCGTCCCCACCCTCTGGGACGGCTCCTGCTACTACCCCCAGCCTGACCCCGGCTTCCAGCTCAAGTCCTACATCGGCCGCTGGTACCAAGTCGCGGGCACCATCGCCCCCTACAGCCGCGACTGCAAGTGCACCTCGGCGCTGTACGGCCTCAACGACAACGGCTCCGTGAGCGTCAACAATACGTGCCAGGTGGGAACGCGGCCTATCAGTATTGTGGGCACGGCGACCCCCGTCGGGGCGCAGTATGGTGCCGATGGCGTATTTCAGGTGCAGTTTCCAGGGGAGAGGGCGCCGGATTGTCCGGGGCCGAATTATATTGTTCAGGGTGAGTTTTCTTCTGGGAGGGGGAGGGGGTTTTGGGAATCGGGGACTAATGCGGATGGGGATATAGATTACACCGGCGAGTTCTCGCTCGTGCAGTCGAATAACTTTACGACGCTGTTCATCCTAAGCAGGGAGCAGCACCCTAAGCCGGAGGTCATTAATGTAAGTCACACGCACTCGAATTTTGTGTCCGGTATGGGATGATGATTGATGAGATTATGCTAACATGCCATGTAGGCTTGGATCGCGCGCGCTGGCGTCCTCGGAAGTAACCTTGCCAATGTTGTCAAGACTGACCAGACTGACTGCCTGTTTCTTTAAGGGGGGAACCTACGCATTGCTGCGGAGTCCTGCCGGTTATTCAATCATACCTGTTTCAGTCATACCTGTACATATGTACTCATAGAGTGGACATACGAAGAAGCGAGAGGAGTTTAGAGAGTTCGTGGTTGGCCTGAGTGTATCTAATTAGAGTTTAATCTTCCTGGGGATTTTGTTGAGGATTCTAGGTTCTCATCTTTTGTGTCTTTGTGGAGACTGTCACTTGTAACACCAACCCCTGAATGACAAAGTAAACAAACTAGTCGTGTGTAACCCACCTCAGCAACTGGCGTATCTGGCAGCAAACATGATATACCGACCATCAGCAGATGAACTAATTCTTCTTTTAATATCGACGTTGTAGCCTTCGGAGGTTAGGGACGCCACGAGACGCATACATGAGCTGCATTTGATTGTGTTCGACTGCGACCAGAAGGTGTGCCTAATGTTGCTTTCGGAACCAGCACGATCATTAACGTACCGGCGTTCCCAATTTAGGGAACGTAGACGGCAACGGAGGTAGCTTGATATCCTCGTTAAGGAGGAAGAGGGCTGTGAAACCCCATCGCGTTAAATTAATGAAAATAAAAAAGATATTTGCATCCTGGAAACAAATATGCAGCGCTCTCATCCAGAATTCATGCCATACTCTCATGCATGTCACATTAACCTTATCCAAGATCCCAATTAGCTTCCCCCTGTACCCAAAGCCCAATCTCTAAACAGGTTTCCGCCCCCAAACAATCGTCCTACGCAAAGTTAGCATTCATTCTCCTCTAAACCCTCATCTCACCTCATCTCATCACCAGGACCGAATAGTGAACTCACTTCCAAATCCACGCATAGTTCGAAATCTTCCTCGACTCCTTCCGAAACGCCTCCGTAAACGCCACCGCCTCCTCCCGCGACCAGCCATGCACCTGCGTGAACAAAAACGTACTCAGCCCATCCAGACTCTGATCCAGCGCCAGCTGTCCCTGATACCCGGCATTTTTCAGCTCTGAATTCCTCGCCCACCCATGCATCGGCATCTTGAACTTCCTCTCGTGCACGTCCACAAACCCCACCTTCTCCATGAGGTCCTTCATCTGGTGGCCCTCAGCAATGGCGAATGACCGGCCGGTTTTCTCCCCGCCGGTGTAGAATAGGTCGGCCCACTTGTTGAAGACGTGGTCTGTGGGGATGGGGGTGTAGTCTGATTGCAGCCTGCATTCCCGCTCGACGTGCTCAAACCACCCGCCGGGCTTGACGTGGCGGAATGCCTGCGCGTAGAGGGCCTCCCAGTCGGGAACGCATCCGTACAGCGCGCGCAGGTGGATGAAGTCGAAGTGGTTCGGCGGCCAGCTCCACTCGAGCAGGCAGTCCTCAACGACGAAGCTAGCGTTGGGCGGCACCCACGCGGGCTGCACGGCGGTGATGTCCGTGCCTGTCACGGAGGCGGTGGGGTACTGGTGCGCAAGATCGACGGCCCACACGCCCGTGCCGGTACCGATGTCGAGGACCTTTCCGAGGTCAGGACCAAGCGGGGACTGGAACAGTTTGTTGCCTGCGACAATCAGGTGCACGTTGTGGAGGACGTCAAAGGCGTCGTTCTGAGCTGCGTCGACGGGGGCCCAGTATTCGGTGGTTTCGGAGACTTTGTAGGGGCGGCCGTGGAGCTTGCGGTATTCGAAGACGCTGTCGGTTACGGAGGTGGTGGAGGAGGCGAGGGATTCGTCGTAGCTGCTGCTGCTGTCGTCGCGCGGGATGAGGCTGGCGTCGAGGACGGCGGGGGTGTCGGCCATGCTGGATGGCTGGATGGTGAGAGGTCTAGTTGCGAAGAGGTTAGTCGCCAAGGGCCGAAGGAAGCGTTGCAGACGGGCGGGAGCGGACCGCGAGGAGCTTTATTCGCATGGTGTTGCGGGGAATGGATGTCATGGCAGTTGGGGGATTTTGGTGGGGGCGGGTGATGTACGTTGCTATCCGCGGCTGGCGAGGTGCTTTGGCGGAAGCGCCACGGATGCGTTTCCCGTGCAGATGTCAGGACCAACACGCCAATGGCAGGGCGTGGGCTTGGAAGGGTTCATCTGCATATGCACACAGGGTGGTGGTTTTCCAGGTTATTTTCCTCTGATGGTGGGGCGGGTTGCTCGATTCGATTAGGTGCGGGAGCTGCGTGTTTGTGGACGGTGTTCTTAGCGAAAGTTCCGGACAGGTTTTCACTGCTGACTGAGGCAACCCATTGGGGATAAGGTTACCAGAATCGGAGCGCCACGAAATATCTCAACAGGGTATCGTGGCTTCCATCTATACAAGATGATACTCCTTCACGCAGCACTAGAACTTATCAGCAAAAGGAGCTTAGGTACTCGCCATCGTCTGAGAATGCTGGTGCAACAGAAGAGAAGGGAGGAAGTTGAACCTACAACAGGTAATCTGACATATTTTTACCCTTCCAAGTCGTAGTCTCCGTCATCGTCTTCCTCCCTCCGAGAGCACGCAGTCCAGCTGCGATACTATTGACTCCTCCCATTCAACCGCGCCATCAAATATCCAATCACGGCCCCCATCGCCAATCGCACACGCATCCGTGCGCCCAGAATACATATCTCGGGACAAAAGATCAACAAAGTTGTGAGGCCAGATGAAATGGTTGTGGCCGGGAATCCAATGCTGCTCAACACGACAATCAAGTTTCGCAAGTAAATGCGACGTCCATATAATTGCCTCAACAACTGGGGCCAGTTCTTCGTCCACAAACAGAGGTGATGCAGGAGAGGCGTGGGTAAATAGGCGGGAGGTCTGTAACTCCGCGAAGAAAATTTCAAGACGTGATGATATGAAGTCCAATCCCAAAAAGGAAGGAACGGACAACCGGAATTCATCCCATCTTTGGGTCTGCCAGTCTTGCCAGCTGTCCAGCCCTGGACTACCTGGTCTATGGGCAAAATCAACCAACTGTTAATTCAACAAAGGCCTGGTAGTGGTCAGCACATGGAGTTGAGGAGCTCATTGGAGCGCCCTCGCAACAAGCTTCAACAGCTTGTCTGTTCAATCCCGACACTCGCCAACTTATTTTCACGACAGTTCACCACCCGGACACGTTACCTCCTACATTAGGTAGCGCATGTCTGCGCGGCTCCTCTTCTCCAAGGCACTGGTTTAATTCCGGGCTGGGTCTTCTTTTTTGCCTTTCTAGGCTCCTGAAGAGCCTTATGCTGAATGCCAGCTTTTCTCTTTTCATCATCTCAAATCATAACACCTCCTTCCTCTGCGTCCTTCCCCCCCTCAGGCAACCCACTATCCCCGCTCTCTGTCCCCAAACCAATAGCCGACTTATCAACCCTACAGAGCGCTAGAAATTCCCTAAACGACGGCAGTGTCTTTCCAGCAGCAAGCAACGCATCCGCATTCTCGCTAACCTGATCCCCAAAGATGCTCCCCAAGTCGTCCACCCCCACCTTCAGCTTCTCCAGGACTAAAGGCCTCAAGCACTTCTGCCCGTTCTTACTCCTCAAATGGTCAGCCAGCTTGTCAGCTCGCGCGAACGTTGCTCGACAGCCCTAGGTGCCTCCGTCATGTAAGGGACCGACGCAAGTAAACTTCTTGTCGCCGTGGCTGCGCTCGTGTCTGTCGCAGTCGGGTTTGCGGGTGAAGCGCTCGGCGCACATGCTGCACCCGAATGGCTTGATGCCCTCGTGTGTTCGACGGTGTGACTTTAGGTTGTGATTGCGCGCGAACTTCTTGTCGCACAGGTCGCATTGGAATGTGGCTGGAGCTTTGGCCGTGCTGCCTGCCTTCTCCTTAGGTGGATCTAGGAACTTGCCGTCGTCATCGTCGTCCCCAATGAACATGTCGATGCCGTGGTACTTGAAGAGATGTATCTTCAGCTCGTCCTCAGCCGCGACGCCAAAAAAGCTTCCAAGGGCAGGCGGCCACAAAACAGTGAAAGGGTCGGTCATGCCGGTTGATGTGGGTGTCGCGTTGTGCCGCTGTGGGGAAGCCGTGATGGTAGGAAAAGCAGTTAACACGCGGGCATTTGAACCAGTTTTTGCCGTAGAACTTCTGCATGGCGGGGGTGTTGCGGCCATGCTTGTGCATGCGTTCTAAACGGTCCGAATATTTGAGGTTACTTGCTAGAGATTGAGGGCTTCGTCTGGAGCCGGGCCTTGACCGTGCTCCCCTGCTTGCTTTCTAGCCCAGCCGGCTGCTTTTGTTATTTTATCGAATAACTCGGACTTTCGGAGAGGCGAGAAGGCCTTCTCGATTCGTTCCAGCTCTGGTAAGCTTTTGTGCGTCGATGACCAATGTGCCTCGATGAAGATCTCGAGAGTTTCTTGTGACTGGTCAAGTCTTTCTCCGGGCTTGAGGTCCGCCATTCTACTCTGAAGATGCATGACCCAGCATGTCGAAGCATAGTCGTAGAAAGGATGAATTCTTTCAACCAGGTCCACCTCGATATCATCCTCGCTCCTATTCTTGTGGGCTTGAGGAAGAGAAAGGTAGGACATGCTTAACATAGCGAGAGAGTAGTCGACCTCCCGGGGGCTGATAAATTTCGTACGGATCAAGTATCTGTATCACTGTCAGTTTGAGTCGATTTGCTGTCATAGAGAAGCATACTCGCGTGCAGTCCCATGTACGAGCTCCTTCTTCTTCCCCTTGTCGCTGCCTTCCGCTTCGGTTTCGACTTCGGCTTTGTTCTGCCCTTTGCCCTTGTGTTTTCCTCCTCCTGGACCCCACTCGCAGTGTTTTCCTTCTCCTCGGCGGCTTCGGCTCTGGCGCGCTTCCTGGTACGCGGTCCTGCCGTAGATTCTCCCCGCTCTGGGTTTGTAGCCGGAACAGACTCTGCTGACATGCAGTTGTAATGATCCACGCACACTTGAATGGGAGCGGACCATGAGCCGACCCAGTTCCCGGCCAAGTTCTCGTTCACAGTCGGAATTAGGATACCAGTTGAGAAGATGCCTGGAGCCACCACCATATCGATCGGGCGGCCCTCGGCCAAGGCCCCGTTGCACCTGTGAAGCGCAGCGGACTTGCGGAAGGGGTGGCCGATTATATCGCCCTCGGTGCGACCCGGCAGGCGGTATGTGACCATGGAGTTGCCTGTTGCGATGAGAAGGTAGCGATCGACCTCGACGGCTAGTGCGGCGATTTTGGCTGCGGTCGTTTCTAAAGTGCCGTCCAGAGAATCTTGGTCGAAGTCGAAGGCTGCCGTCACGTCCTTGACAATGGCGCGGGCAAGGCGGTCGGGCGAAGCGTGCGGGACTGCCTCGTCACGGCGCAGCATGCCGTAGGTGAGGGCCCGCCACTGGTGGTACCGATACTCGAGAAGGTAGGAGTCCAGGTTTCCATGGCCACCGAACGCCCTGTTAAGGGCGCCATTCGCAAGGCTGGTGTCGCAGACCTCGCCGTGCTCGTCGTTCTTGTTGTTCGTGCCAGTGCCGGGGTTAAGGGTGCCAATCAAAGGGCTGGTGTGGCGGACCTCATCGTGCTCGTGGTTCTTATTGTTCGTGCCAGTGCCGGGGTTAAGGGTGTCAATCAAAGGGCTAGTGTCACGGACCTCGCTGTGCTCGTCGTTCTTGTTGCTCGTGGTAAGGCTGGAGAGGGGCCGTGGATGGATGGCACCGTCAAGGGTTCCTGCGCGGCGCGACAGGGCTGCATCCAGCGTGCCAAAGGCTTCCCACACAGGCGTGTCGTATCGGCGTGGGTTACACAAGATGTCGTCGGTGATGATGCGCCAGATCCACGCGGTGATGAGGATGTCGCCGTCATAGTCGTCGTCCCAGAAGCGCTTCGCCGTCGTTGGCGCAATCCCGAGCAGCTTCTCCCGCGTCTTGGCGCTGAGAGTGCCCCACGGTCGGCGCTCTGCCTCCTCCATAATGTAGAAGGCGAAGCTCCGGACCGCTCTACCCAACTGTTTCCACTCCTTAAACAAGCCGAGAGGAGGTAGGGCCTCGCCCATGAGAGAGCTTGGCAATACGGCGACAATTTTCGCATAGTCTTCGTCCTCTTTCACATCCTTTCTGGTGAGGTACGGCGGGTCCCCCTGCAAGCCTTCATTGACCTGAAGCGCGTTATTGCTGGCCATTGTATTGCCCGCGTGTGCTGTCGACTTTCTCAGTTGTGGGTGGTTCCGAAATAACTGATTGAAAAGCTCTCCGAAGTTGATGGGTAGGCAAGTTATGCGATTTGCGTTTTTATTTTCCCTCTGCAGCCTGCGTCAGTCCTTTGTACTGAACTGCCTTTGTGTGTCAGGCGCCGCTCCCGCCGCATACGGCGTCTTCTCCCCCAACAAAGCGTTTTGGGCTGAGTTAAAGCAAAGTGGCCGACCGGCCCGCGGTAGACTATAGCCGACAAAGGAAACAAAGAACAGACGCAGAGGTATCTTGGTTATTAGAAGGGCTGGAATGTGCCTAGTAGCATGGGGATGGGCGGCGACATGCTCTGGTTTCTCTTAGAAACACTACCTAAGCAAAGTAGAACAGGCTAGCGAGCTATTGAACCTTCTGCCCCTTTGGTGTCTGTGTCTCGAGTTGGCCAATGAGCAAGAGCTGGAAGATTCTCCGTCCTAAATTCGGGCACGAGGGTGAGGGAATGTTTTTGTATAAAGCTAGCGGTGTTTCCTGCCACCATATAGCCTTGGTGAGCAAGTTAGGCCGATCAGCAAACACTATTAATTACTTCAACCCCTGGCCATAACCACTCTCTCGTGCACCCATCACTTCCATCCACAAATCATCGCCTCTCTCCACATGGTGCTTAGTGCAACTATGGAAATGACCCAATTCTTTGTCGGCGTTGACTTTGGATCAAGGTAGGTAGAAGACGCCTTTCTTTGCGTTGCAGCAGTGGCAGGGTCTCGCTAAGCTAACGCCTGTCGTTGGGACGGACCAGCTTCTCTGCGGTATCCGCAAGCATGCTCCAGAGCGGGCCGACACCCTTTTCCCCTCTACTACCATTCAGAATTTTGGACGAAATCGACGACAATAACGGCTACCAGGTGGCCACCGCCTTTGTGATGGATAGTGACGGCACAGCCATCCTGCAACCCAACCATTCAGACCCAGCGTCGCTCAAGTAGTTCAAGCTAGCTCTCCTCCACGCAGACGAGCAACCCCGAGGAGAGTTCGCCAGCTCTATTTTTGAGGAGGCCTCCAGGGCTTGGGCCCCCATGACAGTCAAGGAAATGACATCCATCTTTCTGCACGCCCTGCTGCGCCAGCCGCTGAAGGACCTGCGGAGCTTGGTGCCATTGGTGGATCAGGCCCAGATCCGGTTCAATATTGCTTTCACCTTTCCCGCGAGCTGGGGACATGATGACCGCAAACGTATGAAGGAAGCTGTTGAGGCAATCAACATCCAAGCATTGGCACCTGGCTCACCAATCTCCACGTCGTACGTCTCGGAGCAAGAGGCGGCCTTCCTATCCCTGCTGGGCCACCCAACTATTAGCAACCTTCAGGCAAGACACTGTTCCCTGGATCCCCACAACGAATCCGAACTAACCCCCAATGGGTCGGTCCTACCTCATACTAACTCGTGGATGCTATAAGTGGCTCGCAGTTGCCAATGGCGCCGCCACTCATTCTGCGCTCGACCTCATCCGGAATCGCAACAGAGCCAACATCCTGGTGCAACGAACCTCGCCCGCTCACTTCTTTGTCAAATGCCGAGGCGCCAGCAACATCACTTTGGCCATAGAGGTTCATATTTGACAGAAACCTCTCCCAGCACGTGTATGCATTGCACGATATCTGAATTTGCGGGGCTAACTGGGTGCCGAAAACAGGGACAACCCATCCAAACTCACCACACTACATGTCAAATTCCTGATCTGAGTCTCGCCACGGAAGTGCCCCTGGGCCGACGCTCGCTTGTCGTGCATTGCGCAACGGGCAACATCGAAAGCAAATATATCACCTTCACTTGGGCGTCGGATCCGGCTTTGCAGAATTGGAGGCTGTCTCTGAGGTTTTGCCCGGATCAAGAGTTTGGGTATTTGACCATCGGGCTTCTCGTTGATGGCGTGGCACGACCCGACCTGGTTTTGACCGAGAACCACTTCGAATCGTAGGCGCAAGTGGAGGGTGGTGGACATTGGGTCTCGACCGCCATGCCACCATCAGAATGGGACTAGGGGGAGGAAGCAGGGGCAGGAAAGAGGAGAAGGAGCATGGAACTGTCCAGCGCTTTGCAGCATTGTCAGGAGTTTGGTTTCGGTTTTCCCTTTTTGTCTTTCCTTTTTCTTGGGGTTTCTACCACGCGGATGGGGTGCACGGCTCTGTACTACAGTCCTGGAATTCTAACATGCGAGTGGTCAAGACATTCTTCGCCCTACTATCTGATTCTGTCACTGAGTGAACATAAGATGATAAGTTCGACACAGATACGAGGCCATCCCTCGCGAAGGCAGGGCATTAGGTCAGGAGAACGTATATGTCTAAAGGTGTGGAAGAAGGCGCGGCTGCACCCCAGAGGGGCAACATCCCACAACACTGGCTCCTGTTAGAGCAGAAATCGAGACCGATGCAGGAGCTCAAACGGGCCGATGTTAAGGTTGTTGCAGAACTCGATGGTGGGAAGCGGGGCTCCCAGTCCCTCACAGAGGATGAGGTCCTCAAACATGACTTCTGTGGCCTCCAGGTTGGCCAGCGACTCACGGCCTAGAGAGACGGCGACTATCGGTCGGAGAAAGTGGTTGGCGACATGGCAGAGTTGTCGGCAGGTAAGCCGGATAGGGACGCGGCTTCTCGCTCACTCGATTCAAAGTCGACGTCCATTTACGGACAGTCATCATGCGGCAACAAGACGTGTGGGCGCCGCCGATGGGGCCTCAAGTAGCGGCATCAAGCTGTAGCGGGCATCGAGTGGACATCGTCAGGCATTGGTGCACCCTACCGCTAATGTCGAAGCTCATCCCTACTCTTACAGCAGGCCTCATTGCATTTGAAAAAGGCCGTCCTGCATTCACTAGCGGCCTACAATAATGCAACATAGGCGCCCCACGATGTGAATGAGACCTCTCGCAATATAGGTAAGGCCTTTGAAGATATAAATAAGGCCTGTGAATCAGCAAGTTAAGGTCATTTATGTAATAATCTAAGCCTTGTTATTTTAATGTAAGGTGTTCAAGGGTTCCTTCAAAACACTTTCACATAGGCCAATACCTTGCAAAATTAAACCGCAATCATTTGTCAAATGCTACGGTGCAAATCGGCATTTTATAGCTTTAACACAACAAAAAGACAGTGGGCTGAATACAGTCGTCGATAAACAGGAGAAGGTGAGAACGGGGACGGGACGGGACGAGAAAACATGTTTTGCTTAGGTCAGACGCTTCTGTACTGACCTAGGTATTGACGGGAATGACAGTGCAGGCCAGAACAGATGTCCCGGTTCAAGGGAATGTGTCCCTCGCAAAGCATTTGTGAGAAGCACCAAAAATAAAAGACTCAGCCTGAAATTGAACCAGATCCTTGAAGTTAAGGGACGGTAGTTGTCGTGGTTGTCGTGAAAAGTTGTCGAAAGGTCAACACGGCTCCCACTCTCCTCCAAAGCTACTCTGATATATATAGGAAGTAGATGATGGGATATTGTTAGATTTCAAAGTACCTCGAAACGCCAGCGAATGGAGAGTGGAAGGCGTAACCGAACTTTTATCCAGGTCACCAAACCACACATCCTACAAGCAAGGAGAGGAGGTGTCTGAAGGGGAACGCCAAGCGTCAGCAACAGTCAATATTTCCCAGCCATTAGAGCCTTATTGAGCGCCTCAGCAACCGCCTGATACGTGAGTGGTCATGGTACGCGAGCCGCGATCATCGAGGCGCGTGAGACACACTTCGGCATTTACTCGCTGGTGAGCGCTCAATGTTTACAAACAAGGGGGGTGCTTGTCATTCTCGAGCGCCTCTATCAAGGTGATCCAGCACCATGATTTGGGCACGCGGAGCACGACATTCTCAGCCTGCGGGCACCCGGGCAGCAGTTAGACATGTTGCGGGATCTCGGTAGCAACGCAATACGCATGTCTCACACCCCGCCAGCGGCTGAGGTGCCCGGCCAGGCGGGCCGCATGGGATTCCTGGCCATGCTCGACTGGGCGCCCAAAGCTGAAGAGTCCACCGAGTTTCATTTGATTTTCAAGGCTGACCGGCCGGCTTACCGTGGCAGATGTGCGGTTCTTCGCATGGTACGAACGCTAGCGCATATCAGTCATCGGCTGGAACATCGGCGGCGAGGTTGGTGAGTAATATACGGCGGGAGACGACACCATCATCTCTGGTTGGCCGGGCACTACGTGATATCGCACTCGAAGAGAGCTCAGCTGGCTCATCGTTGGCGTGTTGACGATGGCGCAGAGAAGCTAATGTATACCAGGTCGGATCTGCCATTCCCAGGCGAGTTCAGTATGCCGAATCTGATCTTTCAGGGGGGGTAGGGGGTAGGTCATGCAATACACTCCGGCCTATGCCTTGGGTTGATAGCATGCGGTGAGATTTTGATAAATCGCGGCCGCTTTCAGCATGTGCGGTACGCACCCAATTGGTCCCGGCGACGAATGAAACCAGTGCGCTTTTTGTGACGCATCAAGAGTAAGAGAAGGGGGGGCATCTCGACGACGCGACAGGTCAGCGCGTACAGGCTCACCATTCACACCATCCTGTTTGGCGACTCATCTAATCAGGTCGTCGCAAACAAGGGCTAAGAGCTGCCTTGCTCACTTGCGAGTTGTGCGTGGAAGAGCGAGCCCACCCACACACCGTTACTCATCGCGAAGCAATTACCTACTTCGGCAACGTTGCTCACCTTGTTCGCATTGTCGTCGACTTGGCGAGCCTCGGGAGTGAGCGCTACCACCTATACGGGGCGCACGGCAGCCAGAGGATTCCCACGGCGCCGCATCCTGCTAAACTGGCGTGGCCTGCTCGGGTTGGCCAGGTCACATACCGTCCACGTCGTCTCGGGCGCCGATGCTTGATGCTTGATGCCTCGATGAGGTAAAACTGTCTCTGCGAGGGGAATCGCAGGGCACCCGACGGCGCGCCAGGCACGCTGCCGCTTCAGGTGGGACAGACTTATCTACTGCGTACAGTCCCGGCGAGTTGCTCACCGTGATACAAACCGACGGCAAGCAAAAGCTGTGCGACCAACGCCACGACGCGGACCGTTGGCGCAGGGGCCCAGCTGCGACAAATTTACGGCCGACGTCGCTCCACATGATCCGAGACCGAGCCGGATCCGGATGCAGGACTTGTCTTTCCTCACCTCCGAGGTAAGGTGCCGGTGGACGCCAAGAGCTGCGACGTGTTGCCATATACGCAGTGCGTAGGCGACAGCATCAAACGCTCCTCTCCGACCGGTCCGGCTAAGATCGAAAGGAGATTATCGCCGCTGGCGATGGCGACGTCGCCCAGCATGGGTCTCGCTCTTACCCAGGCACGAGAAGGATTTCGAATTGCCTTCTGCGTGGCATCGTCGGCGGCAAGGATGGAGTTAATGGAACAGTAAACTGTAACGGCAACTGGGACCGCTGGTACCGGGACCCCGACCACCCAGATAACCGAGGCCATGTCAGCACTAGCATCAGTGTAAGCCGCATTTGTCGCTCGTCGTTCCTCCCTTTCGGAATCAGCGCCGAGGCTCGATTAGGCAATTCACAAATGCACGTGTGGCCACGGTCGTTAGTAAGTCGCCGCCTTCTGGAAACTACATGGAGATGAGGTGTGTGTCCCATTGCTGATCCCAAAAGAAGCTTTTCGCCCCAACTGACGTAGATAATTTGAGTGACTGCCTTGATAGATTGAGGCGTTGCGTATCGATACGACTCGAAAAACACGCAGTCATCATCAGGCTCCGATATTCCCGCAGCCATGGAAATCATGGTGTCGGGCCCTGACCACCATGTGCCTGTAACCGTCTGATGTGTGCCATTTAGATGATTTTAGCTTTCCAACAGGCGCACACAAATGGCACGATGGATCCGACATGTCTGGCGCCAAGTTGGCAAGTTGGGGCTAATCGCCAATCATTTGCCACCCGTTGATTGGACTGCCCGAATGATGTCGAATATCTGCCTGGCTGCAAGAACCGAACGCACTCGCGCCCTCTTGTCGCAGCGCACCATCACGACGCTACTGAGAGTCTGGTCCTGTGTCACGAGTTCCATGGCTGCTCCTTTCGCTACCTACCTGCTAGAAATGCGAGGCGTCGCCCTAGAATGCGAGGCATGTGCTGCACAGGCAACATCCCCTCAATATGGCAGTCTGACAGCTCGTCTCGCCTGTGAAAGCCTATTGTCGCCCGTGATGCGCCTGACGGGGGGTGCAGCGCAGCACGCACTCACTTTGCGACATACTAGCCAAGACTCTAGCCGGCGCTACACAAGCCGCGGAAGGTTTGATTCCTAGCGCTCGTCCAGTCCGAGCCCGCGATGCGACTCGATCATCAGCGACGACGGGGTGCGACCATGGTTGAAATATATCAGCGTTGCCACAAGCCAGAAAATCATGTGGCGCGATCTCAGGCGATCTGCGAGGCATGAGATTGAAATGCTCAATTTCTATGCGGGAGATGAAGGATTGTCATGCCCATCAAGCTCGCGAATTTATCGGTGGGATTGACGTCTGGGTACGCTGGGGAGAGGGCGTCCCGATTGGGCAGATTGCAGATTGAAACGGTTTCGATTGCCTGCCCTGGCCCTTTTTCTGCGGGTGGCCGCCTCGGACCCGAGGCGAAGGAGGGGCTCGCGAGCCCGCAGTGCCCGCACCTGGTTGCGGTGCGAATGATGAGCGCTGGGCTGGGGCCAAGGAACCGAGGAGCCGTCACTGACCGTCTGTCCCAGGTGGTTGCGCGGCCTGGCGCCAATTCCTGAACATGCAGGGAGGAAAAAGGGCCCTGACTGGCTGCCCAGTTCGCCCACACCTTCTGACGCTGCTGCCCAGGCCCTTTTCCGCCCCCATCGCTCCCACACGCTCCCCACGATTGTCTGTTGGGTGGTGCATCCATATTTTACGCGCGTTTGCGCTTGCTTCCAAATCCAATGGGGCGGGGGCCCAACCGAGCGAAAGGTGTGTGAGCTTCAATGTGCGAAGACAGCCTTGTTGGTTCGTAAGGCCTTGCTGGGCCCTACGCTACCTGACTGGGCCTCGAAGGGCTCTCACGATTAATGGCATAGAACCAGGCACGGTCACATGGGCACAGCAGCCAAGACTGTTGGGGGAGCAATCAAGCAATCAATCAACAAACTGCGTGGGTGGCCGCTTCTTGCCGCCGTCGAGTTTTTACCCCTCACAGGCTCACGGCGTCCACGCCCCATGTACTCAGAGCACCGCAGAATTCGAAACATGGGGGAGTGAGGGGTAGGAGCTGCAACCCTGGCTGAACTTGTGTGCGACCCCCAGCGTCTTAGGCGTCTCCTGTGCAGTAGAGGCTGTCTGGCGTGTCTGGCAGTCGGTCTGAGTCCCCTCGAGGTGCTCTCTCGGCCGAACCCCGACCTTTTTTGGCCCGGCTTCCCTTTTTGCCCCTCTGCCGCGCAGAACGTGCTTGAACGTGCAGGGGGCCCCGTCGTCCTCCTGTTTGCATCACTGGCCGGCTGAGGTCGATGACGCGGATTGCCGCGCAAAAGCTGGTCTCACACTGGAACGCCCAGCCAGGTCTCTCGCTGCCCATGTCTTGCGAGAGCGGACGTCGGCGGGTGAAGACGCCGATGCGAGCTCCCGTCCGCTTCCGATTGCCCACTGATCAACCCGCCCGAGAGCCCGCCGCGCGCGACCGCCTTTGTTGCCGGGGGCGCGAATCCCTTGCTGCTTGGTCAGGTGCTCAGCCTGAAAGCGTAAACGCGTCCCTCCGACTTTCAGGACCAGTCACGAAACGGTTGGAAGAGTGCAAGCCGCTTAGCTGTGACGACAGTTGCTTCTGGGTCCTTTGCACCAGCTGACAGGTTTGCCGTCAATTGGGTGGCAGAACCAAGAGACATGCAGTCAGCTGGAATTTGGCATAACGCACGTTGTTGGGGACGACTAGTCGGTCGAAGGTACCTTCTCATGTGGACAGATGTTCGACCAGTTAGGAAGGCGGGGCCGTAAAGTGGGTAAACGCACACCCACTACCAACCGTGCCAACCCTCGTGAGCAGCAGTGTGTGGCCGAGGAAACCGTAGCAGCGCAGCGGGAGCCGAGATTCCCTACCTAGGCGCGAAGGCGTTTTGGTTGATTGCACATCGATGCACCTATCCATCATTTTATGGAGACACTCAGCCAGCCATTCGTGCCATTCCAGCGTGCCACCTACGACGTCGCCAGGGCAGCACCCTCAATCAAACCTGGAACCGCGTTTAGCCCCGAGTCAGGTAGGTAGCTAGCTAGCCAGCAGACCCCGAGCCGAGCGGGAGGACGCCAGAAGCGGAAGCAAAAGGAAAACACACTGGAAGGTGAGAGGTTGGCTCGCGCGATTCTAGTGCGAATTGCAGGCGCGCCGGCAATAGACGGCGCACCCGCTGGCGCCCAGTCATTGACACAGCACTACGTAGTCAACATGCTCAGCTGCCAGCATTTTGGCGGAGGCTCGGGCGTTCTGCCAATCGCGGATCCCGACCCCACCACGGCCTCAGAGGCAAAAATTCGCCGCTTTCGACGAACCAGGGAGTCAGGCAGGTGGTGTGTGGTGGCGCCGCCCCCCCCTGAACCCCAGCACGCCCAGGAGCCGAACCGGGTGCCCCGCTTGGCGCCCTCACACCCTGCTCGCCCGCCTTCGAGGGGGGTTCCTATCCCATATATCTCTCGAGACCACCCTGTTGGTGTGTGTGCTTGAGATCCAGACCAGCATCTGCATATCACACACTCTTCTCTCTCGATCCAGCAAGAAAGAGTTTACACCAAACCACAACACGATCACAACAAGACACAACAATACATCGATCGGCACCACGCATCGAAGTACGACGCAAACAACACCAGCAACACTTACACCACACCTCACCACTCTCAGGATGAGGTTCTCGCGAGATCTCGTCCTGATCACCGGTGCTACCGGCCATGTTGGGTCCTGCACCCTCCTCCACCTTCTCGAGTCGGGTTACCACGTACGGGCGGCTGTTCGGTCAGAGGCAAAGATTGCGGCCGTTCTCTCACGGCCGCAAATAAGGGCGCTGAACCCTGGGGCGCGCCTCACCTTCACCATCGTGCCAGATATTAGCACGCCGGGAGCGTATGACCATGCCGTCGACGGAGTAACACACATCATCCACATCGCGTCACCTCTAGCAACAGGCGACAGCGTACCAGCAGATCGACACGACGAGTTCTTCATCCGGCCAGCAGTACAGGGCACGCTCAACCTGCTTGAGGCGGCCAACATGGTCGGTACAGTACGGCGCGTTGTCATCACCAGCTCCATCGTCGCCCTTGTTCCCTACAACGAGATGGAGGGGATCACAAAGCGCAGCCCGCTCAAGCCGGTCAGCCCGAACGACCGCATCCCCTTTGTGCCCGGGCCGTACAAAGACACCTTTGCCGCCTACGCCGCATCAAAGGTCGCCTCGCTCCACCACGCCGAGGCGTGGATGGCACGGGAGCGCCCAGCCTTCGACGCCGTGTACTTGCATCCAGGTTTCGTATTAGGGCGCAACGACACAGCCACGACACCTGGTCAAGCAATGCAAGGCACAAACTCGGTGGTGCTCGCCCTCCTCCTCGGCAAGCGATTTGGCCCCTATGCAGGCACTACAGTTTACGCAGAGGACGTCGCCAGGGCGCACATCATGTCGCTCGACCCCTCAGTATTCGGCAACCAGAGCTACATCCTCAGCCAGTCGTCGCGGTGGAACGACGCCCGCGAGATTGCTCGGAGGTGTTTCCCCGAGGCCATCAAGAACAAGATGCTCGTGATGGGCGGCAGCGTCAGGACGACACATCTACCGGTTGACACCAGTTTGACGGAGGAGACATTCGGTTTCAAATTCACGAGCTACGAGGAACAGGTCAAGAGCATTTGCAGCCAATTCCTCGAGCTCAGGTTACCAAGGGGGCCCCGATTCAACATTGGCGGGGAAGTGAGCGTCAAGCAGCGGGACGTGTTTGTCAGTGTACGAGCGATTACATGCTAGAGCGCCCCCACAGTGGGCGCCGGGACTGGTTTTCCGCGTTCTGTCATCTGGGATGATTTTTCTGCTTCTTGAGGCAATTTGGACACATTGGGAGGAATGGGTCGGGTCCAAAACTTTTCACACCTACTTGGGTACTTCGTTTTCCATCGTTTAGAACTTTTAAGATACCCCCACCACACTTTAGGTAGATAGTTGGAAATCAGATTGATGCCAACAAACACATTTCTCGCCGCTTCAATATCGACGTGATATGAACTGCATTCCAATGAACGCGTAACCTGTGTTAGTCTGGACCGATCAGCCATGCAGGTAACGTTAAGGGCTTTTTTGGAGGCTCCTTTGGCGTTCCGTTCTAGATCTCGCTTCTCGTCCGCTCTCGCTGCGCGATAAATTGACGTGTCTTCTGCTGCATCTCGGTAGTTTTCGTTCGTCTATCTTCCTAGACCCCTGTTTCAACAAATCCCGCTACGTGCATTTCGCGGGGTCAACGGCTTTTTGCACTGTCGGGATCGAGCCGGGTCTCTTCGGTCCCGTCGGTCCCGAGCAGTTTAACGGTCCCGCACCTGCCAAATCCGCGAACCCCCCTGTTCATGGCCGCGCTTAACGATAAGATAAGAAACCAACAAGCGCGCTTACTGCAGTAAACCTCGGAGAATTTTCCCCAGACCCAGAGCTCCACTCTTTTTGAGATCCGGAGCACCGATGGGAAACACCGGACTTCCACATTAACTCGACTGCACTCCCCCATCGCGCGCGCCCCCCCTCTACTACGCACCATGGCACGCCTCGATGAGGTGCGGTTCGACCCAAAGAAGATATCCAAGACGAGTGCCGCCGAGTACTCGTCGTCGGAGGACGATGGCGATGACGATGACGAATACTTGATGCCGTCGCGCAATCCGGACCACGAGAGCGAGTTTGCCAACCATAATCCCCGGAAGCGAAGACGGACCGGCCGCGATGCGAAGGAGAGCGCGGCACTAGGCATATTTGGCTCGGAGAGCGAGGATGATGATGGCCCAGGCGGGAGGTGGAAGCGCAAGAATCTCCGGACAAAAGGCGTGAGCTTTGTGTCGTCTGCTGCGCAGGCCGCCGCGGCGGAGTCCGATGAGGAAGATGAGGATGATGAGGATGATAATGGCGATGCGCGACCAACCATGCGAGCGATGATACCTGGTGGCGATGACGCGGATGAGGATGATGAGGATACTGGCGGCGTCGGGCTTGGCTTCGGAGGTCGTGGTCTCGGCTTTGGAGCCGGCGCCGCTGCTGGCGCTGCTGCCCAGGGCCTGGGCTGGGTGCCGCCTACGCTCAAACACAAGGCTGTCAAAGACTCCCACTCCCAGAAACCCTTCGTCAAGTCGTCCGTCGGTCCGAGTAATCCTCTTGGGCCTGGTTTCATGCCGAGCTCTGCTCAGATACCTACGCTGCTAGTCGAGGATGACGAGCCAACCACCCCCCGCGCTGTGATGCCTAGCGCCTTTTCGCAGACCAAAGGAGGCAAGACAAAGATTAATGCTGGCTCCTTTGGTGCGCGGATGATGGCCAAGATGGGCTACGTCCAAGGAAAGGGTTTGGGAAAGGAAGAACAAGGTCGAAACGTCATCATCGAGGCAAATCTACGGCCGCAGAAGGCCGGCCTGGGCGCCGTCAGGGAGAAGACGGAGCAGGAGCGGCAGGAGGAGAAGCGGCAGGCCCGTCTCCGTGGCGAGACTCTGGAAGACTCTGACGACGAGAGGAAGAAGAGGGCCGCACGCAGGAAGAAGACCCTGGCTGGGGGTCTCAGCAGTACCCCCGGAAGCGGTGCCAGCACGCCTCGTCGGCAGAAGCCCAAATATCTCACCATCGACGAAGTGAAGAAGGTAGCCCCCGGGCTCAACATCCCCGACGCCTTCACCCCGATATTGGATTTGACAGGGCCAGGGAAGAAGATGTTGACAACCTCATCAGGGCTGATGACGCCCACCGGAGCCAACGCCCCAGTTGAGTCTGTCGAAGCTACCGAATCGCGAAAGCTGGTTCGGCGCGCCCAGAACGACTTGATGGCTGTTCTTGAGGAATGGCAGAGCCTGCAGGAGCGCAAGGCATATCTGGAGCTGCAGCTCCAGCAGGAAAAACAGGACTTGGAGGAGCTGGCGGCAAGCTTGCGGGGCAACCAGTCGGTAACAACTGCGTGCGAAGCATTGATGGAGCCGGTCGAGAGTGGTGAGTTGGATGAGGGGGCAAACCTGGCGTGGAAGCTCGGCCGCATCATCTCCGGGCTGAAGGACGCCAACACCGCTGTTTCGGATGCCATGCTCCCCCAGATCAAAGAGGAGCTGTCCTCGCTCGCGGTTGCGGCTATTCATCCTACCTTCAAAGACTTCCTCCGATACTGGGACCCGTTAAAAGAACCCAAGCCCCGTTTCGTCGACGGCCTCAACTCGATTCGCGGCCTACTAGGCCTCGACCAACCGACCAAGAAGGCCCACCGCAAGGCAACCGCGACCCCCTGGGAGACCCTCATGTTCAAGCTGTGGCTCCCGGCGGTGGCGTCCGCCGTTCGAGAGTGGAGCGTAAGGGACCCCGACCAGATGATTGCTGTGTTTGAGGCATGGGACAAGCTCATGCCGGGCTTTGTCCGCACGCAACTGTTGGAGCAGGACATCGTTCGCAAACTGGACGAGGCTGTGCAGAAGTGGCAGCCAAAGAGAAAGAGTGACCGCAATGTCCCACACGTCTGGATATTCCCGTGGTTACCGTATCTCCCTCCCACTCATCTCGATCCAAAGAGCTCGACTGGCCTCGTCGCTGACGTGAAGCGGAAGTTCCGCCAGCTCATCGACGCGTGGGAGTTTGACAACGGCGTCATCCCCGGCTTCAAGAAATGGAAGGAAGTCCTTCGCCCAAGCAAGAGCCGCGACCAGTGGGCGCCGCTTGTCATGAACCATGTCTTGCCCAGCATGGCGCGCTACTTGAAGGCAAACTTTCGCGTGGTGCCCCAAGACCAAGAGCCCTACATGGACATGCTCGAGGGCCTACTCAAGTGGCTTGAGGTTCTCTCGCCGTCGATGATCGGCGAGGTGGTCGTGGCGGAGATCTTCCCAATGTGGCACACCGCACTCCACCAGTGGCTTCTCCTTGATGATGCAGATTACGGCGAGATTGGCCAGTGGTTTGAGTGGTGGCAGGAGTCTGTCTTCCCTGACGAGATCAAGGCACTACCGTCTATTGATGCCGAGTTCAAGAAGGGTACTAACCTCATCGACCGAGCTCTCGACCTCGGCGACCGGGCCAAGGAGGAGCTACAAGCCCCCGAGAGAGGGCCTGCGCTCCGGACCTCGAAGCTTCCCTCTCGTGACAAGGAGCAGAAGCACCGCCACCAGCCCGTACCGCAGCCCGCACCGGCCAAGCAAGCAGAGGAGGTCACTTTCAGACATGCCATGGAGGATTGGTGCCAGGAGAATGACCTGCAGTTCATCCCAGAACGCAAGAAGGTCCACGCCGAGGGTCCCATGTACCGGATCACGGCGCGTGGTGATGGAAAGGGAGGAGTATTGGTCTACTTCAAGGGCGACATTCTCTTCGCGGAGAGGAGGAACAACAGCCCTCTGGAAATACGCCGCGATCAGCCAGAGATGCTCGACCTCTTGCAGGACCTGACATCCTAGCAAGAAAACGTCAGCAGAGATTAGGGAAGTATTAGATATGTATGTGGACAAGCATGATTCGCCCCAGGTTCTCTGTTGTGCAACGCCGGACGAGCAAGGAATCAATGTTTCCGCTCAGCATTTGTGCCAAGGTATGTGTTGAGCGTCTCCTGCCGCTGCAATTCCCTCTTCGCAGACGCACTCATGCTAAGGTTTCCTCGTGGTTTCTATTCTGGATCCCACCGGGCCTGAGAGCGCTGGGAGTGGCCCCATTACGCCGGCTTGATATTAATTTAGGCGACCGGAGCGCCTCCTGTCTGCCCGGTGGCGGCGCAGATAAGCGACACTCGGTCCGCCGTCCAAGATCCTCCCGGGAATCGGATGACGAGCCTGGGCCGTAGGCAGCGCTCACAGCACAAACTAAGTGTTCGCTCGGATCCCACGCGGGTCCGTATTCTTGCCGTCGTGCGGGATGTGCGCCCTACGCTGAGCCGCAGGCAGGCAGCACTGTAACTCCTGCCCGGGAAGGGAAGGACGCGAGGCCTTGGCGGACTCGGATTACAGCACAGCCGTGCCCTCACCGGTTGCCGTGACGTGTGCGATGACAGAAGCGTAGTAACCATGCGGCGCCCGGCGGTGGCCTCCCCACATCACCGGAACACCGCATTTGCACCGTTCGCCGCGATTCCCGTCCTCCAATGGAAGGGGGTCCGGGGGTGTGACCTCATCCACGCAGTTGTTGCAACAGTTGCAACGACAAGAGCCTCTTGACCCCGTCCCGTTTGAGCTTGTCTGGCTCGCTTCAGTAATGCCCAGGCCGTGACCGCACACACGCGAGTAGATTGGCGAGGTCATTTGTCCGGTGTTTTGTGGGCAGACCGCCAGCGGAGTTGCCAGTTCATATATTCGGTGATTTCTCTTATATTAAAAAGACTACCTCAATCTACTGACTAGACTCCTTTCCACCAGCGAGCACCGAAACCTGGTTGACTGGTGCCCGAGCCCCCGCCCTTCCGTGGCCCTTGCCCCACTCGCTGCTGCTCACATCATCATTCCCCCATTTTCTAATGTCTCTGTCTATTGGGGACTATTGGCGTTGTCTGTCATCTCTCTTTGATTTCTCGAGACGCTGCACTAGAGTGCTGAAATGCAGTCAACCAATACAAAGCAATTTCCCCCACGCGAAGCCGCATTGCAATTCTCATCTGCCGAGGCGTTACCCTTTGAAAAAGGATTCACCGGGCGTCCTTGACTGCATTCCTTCGACCGCATCTTCCACTGGGGATTCCACAGATGCAGTTAGATTGCGGACCAGACTTCTAGACGTTGTGTGACCGATATCACCGGGGGCTATGACCGCTACAAATATGTGGTATTGATTGCGCGCCACCGCCGGACTGGTCGTCGTGACCCGGGATGTGGCTTCGCCGAGGGAATATGCCGTAGTGGGTGCCCACCCCTCCCCCCAGCGGCCGGGGGGAGAGGACTCTGGGCACTGGGGGGTTTGGTCAGAGGGAAGCTGCCCCCGTGCCAGTAGCCCCTTTTTCTAGGGGGTTTATCATTTTTGATGTGCTGTGTGGCATTGGCTCTGCGCTTTTCTATGTTGGACCGACGTGATGTCTCAGCAAGACGCGATTTCTCCCGATCTGTCATCGTTGCTGCCCTACCCCTTAAACACGTCGCGTGAGCTAAAGCGATATCAACTCTATCAGAGCAGGAGACGTTGTAACATGGCTACGTCCACGCGCACACCAAATACACACACACGCTCTTGGGCAACTTAGCATCCCTCGGGAGTTGAATCAAATGCTGGGAGCAGTCTCCCTTATCGATGCCATCCCATCCCATCCTTGCCTGCCTCTGCCCAGCCGCAGCTTGGGTTACTGTATCGGGAAGCTGGGAAGATGTGTCGTCTGTCTGCAAAGGGGTGTGGCCGGCGTTGCGTTTCCTGTCTGGTAATCATACCCGACTACGGACCGCATGCTGGAGGTAGGTTATCGCGCACGCACGCACACACACGTCGGATGAGCCACCGCGGAGGGATCTCGTGTCATTGTTGCCAGCGGTCCTTTGACGCAATGCCATCCATGCCTTTTGATGCCCGGGTTTCGTGCTCTGCCCTGCCCTGTTCTGCTGTGCCTGACAGCGAGATAGGAAGGGTGTCAGGCTGACCGGTAGCATGGAAGCGTTCCATCGGATCTCTACCTACCTCGACGGCGAGGAGGGGGACCGGTCAACGACCGTTCGTTCGCCTTTGGAAGGGCCGTGAGCGGACTGATAGGTTGGTTTCCGTCTGGTTCGGAGGTGTACTGCTGATTGATATAAAGTTGTCGAGGAACCTGCAATGTTGTCTTCGGGATGAACGCTATCTGTATCTCATCCTGTCTTCAGACACACACCAGCACATACGCCAGTCCTTCCCAAAACGGACTTATACCACCAACCCCGACGATCTCACACCCACAAGCCCCATCTCCTCCACAAAGTCTCAGATCTGTCTGACCCAAAACCATGGTTAGCCTGCGGCATCTCACTCTTTTTGTGGGGATCGCCCTCGCCGCCCCTGTGATCGACACCCGCGCGGCCCAAGTCCTCCCTGGAAAGTACATCGTCACGCTAAAACCGGGTGTTTCGGTTCTCGATATCAATTCCGGCTCCCACATGAACTGGGTGAGGGCTGTGCATGCCCGCAGCCTTTCACGCCGCGATACCGGCGGCGTCGAGAAGGTGTTTAACCTTGATGACTTTAACGCCTACGCTGGAACATTTGATGCCACGACTATTGCCGCGATTCGAAATAGTGAAGATGTAAGCCCCTAGCCGACGCCTTTTCTTTGTTGAGAACGTCTCCTTGCACTATAGCCTAGGCCTTGGGAGCGGCTGTGGCAATACGTGGGCTTACAACGCGTGAGACCGGGGTCATCGTGCAGGAGGCGTTCTCCATTTGTTGCCCCCCCCCCCCCTTTCAGACAAA
>Ga0247780_1000313_pt1 | contig 48499 bp, 24 predicted proteins | sample UWRJL079202R5_FD_179927 | JGI IMG/M metagenome (GOLD analysis project Ga0247780, IMG submission 179927) | Plant litter microbial communities from Arlington Agricultural Research Station in Wisconsin, United States - UWRJ-L079-202R-5 | ecosystem: Environmental > Terrestrial > Plant litter >...
AGGTTATCTTCCTTCGATCGAAGGGCTAAAATGTTACTGGGCTTTTAATAGGAGGTCATCGTGGTGAAAATCGTCGGATTGATGATTCTTGAAAGAAGCACGGTTCAAAGAACCGCGCGGCGAGGCCCCTTTTTGACGGTGGCACGCGCTAGAGAACGCATCGCTATGTACATAAACGGCTACAGTAATATTACACACAGAGCCCAAAAAGAACGACAGGGTCGGCCTGAATAAACGCCCCGAGTTACTAATAAAAGGCTTTAACTTAATATCTAAAATTAAGATTAATCACCCCTTTTAACATCTTAAAATTTCTAGCGTCGCTTCGTTCGTCATTACGCGACGGCCCTTCGCTATGTTATGGGGCGCTCCATGCCTCACTTTCGCTTCTGGCAATTTTAACCTTATAAGATAAGTTAAGTTGAAAAAACTTATAATAGGAATAACTAACTAGTATTATAATCTTAAACGTTAGGTTAAAAAGTATATCCTTATAAGAATATTTAATAAAGGAAAGGTAAAGTTTTATCTATTATTTCTAAATCCCATTAACAGGTATAGTTATAAAAAGAAGTAACTTACAGAGAAAATAAGCTCTTTATAAATAAAGAAAGTTATAGAAAGGGAATTATATAATAACCTTACAGGCTAATACCTAAGCTAGTATAACCTAACAGTTACTCCACGTCTTAAATAACATACACTGTGTTATATATTAGGCAAGGGGTGTTAAGACTAAAAGCCATTATAACAAATTAAAAAGTACTTTATCGTTCCGTTTACTCTATAGTAAAATAAAGAAGCAGATAGAGTAACTGTGCTCTGTTGCTTTAATAGCCCTATAATAAAGTAATAAAGTCAGGTATAAAGTATCTCTTAAATAGCCAGTATAGATAGTCATCATCGTAACTATAATAGCTATAATTGTTAGAAGCACTGCACTCTGGATTTAGTGGAGTTAAAGGAGTTGCAACTGCTTCATTATATTATGTAACGACCCTGCAGGCCGTCATTTAGGCCAGGGCGGCCCGACGAATCCCCCGCAGAAGGAACAGTGCGGGAAGACGGTGCACACCGTCTAAGCGCACTGGGCCAGGGGTGCAAAGACCCGAAGCCCCTACGACTAATAAGGTGCTACTCGCGGCATGCTGAATGCTTACATCGCGAGCAGGAGAAACCTTATAAGCAAAACGCTCGCGTGATATAAAGTGCTTGTACAATAAGCACTTACGACACTATAAGTAAGGTATAGAGTACCTCCTAGTTAGTTAGTATAGATAGTTATAGTTATGCCCATAACTATTATAAGGGATTTTAATTCCTCACATTAATATTTAATTATTCATTTATATCCTACTGTTCAGACTCACCTTTATACATTATAGTAATAACAACCTATAGTAATATTAAACCCCCCATCTAAAAGTGTTAACTTAATAAGCTATCTTTAAAACGCCCTTTACCTGTTAATATCTTACTATACGTTCTGTCTTAACCTGCACCAGTCCTTTTAAAGCTTATATTAGGTGTAAGTTATAATATAATATTAACGTCACAGTTTTAAACGCTGTTTATTAAATTCCCAAACACCGTCTCCCTCCCACTAATATATTAACCTTTAAAAAAGGTAAGGAGCTTAAGGAAACCTAGGCTTAGCCTTAGCTCCCCATTATTAATAAGTTAGCTACACGCTTTAAAGACTTAAACCTTAACTAGTAGGGACTGGTTAAGGAACTTAATAAAACCTTCCCCAGAGACATTAAAAGCCGTATTAGTCTTATTAAGAAACTCCAGGCTTAACTCAACGTTATTAAGCTGGAGAATAACAACCTTAAAAGCTTATAGAAAAAACAAGTAAAGCTCCCCTTATTATTACGTTTTAAGGGAGACTTTATGTAATTAAAGTTATAAATAACCTAGTTTTAAAGCTATGTCACTTATTATAATAAGCAGTTCTTTAAAGAAGAAGGAAAGGTTAGGTTTATTAAAGCCTTATTAAATAGAGTAGTTACTTACTGGTATAAACCTTATACGAAAATAATTAACAATCTCTTTATAAATAGAGTATAAAAGGAAGCCCTTAAGATATAGGCCCTTTTTAATAACTTTAACGTCTTTATTAATTAACTCCAGACTGAGTTTAGAGAACTAGACGCCTTTAGGCGGGTTAAATAACGTCTTATAGCCTTAAGATAAACGTCCTTAATCTTTAAGTTCTCTACCCGTTTTAAGTTAAAGGTAGTAAAGATTAAACTTAGCTAGGAAGCCCTAGTAATGCTATTTTAGAGTGGATTAAAGGAGCACGTTATTAGAGACCTTTATTAAGAGGATCGGCTAGATTATTTTCAGGAGCTAGTTAAGATAGTTATTAAAGTTAATAACTGGTATTATAATCACTATTATTAAAGGAACTCCTAAAAGGAACAAACCCCTTACTAATTAAGTAAACTAAAGAAGGGGAATTAGTTAACTATAACAGGTTATTACCCTAGGTTAATAGATATTAGTATAATAAACTGTTAAAACTAACTTAATTACGATAAGCCTTAACGACAGCAGTAATAAAAGCAGTTTAAGGACCTGTCTTAAGTCTAATGCTTTAATTATAATAAGAAAGGTTATATAGTGTAATAATACCCATTATTAAAATAAGTTAAATAGAAGCCAGTTTTAAAGGGAGGAAAGTACGTTAGGTTTAACTTAAGAGATATCCACGTTAAGATGGTAAGTAATAAAGAAAACTGCACTTAGATGGATAAGTGTAATTTAGGAGATAAGGAAGAAGAGGAAGAACCTTAAGATGTAATATACCTAATCTTTAAGGGTGTCTTAAAAGAGTTAGTTATAAAGGTGTAGGTTATAAAAGACTAACTTTAAGGTAGAAACTTAAAACTATTAAAGGTATAGGTTATAAAAGACTAACTTTAGGAAAAGATATTCCAGTTAACCGTTACAGGTTTTAAAAACCTTACCCTGTAAGCCTAGGAATTAAGGAAGTTTAAGAAAGACCTTAACTTAGAAATCACTAAAATGGTAAAAGGAGTTAAAAAACTAGCCTTTTAAGTTACCTAAATAGTAAAGTAAGCCTTAAAAGGTAAAAGAGAATAAATTAAGAGAATCGAACTAAAAAAACGGAAATTCTTCTTAATAATACCCTTTAAGACTTTTAAACACTTTAAGCACGCTAAGTGGATTAGCACCCTTACCTTACTAGAAAAAGGACAGCTTAAGTAACTACCCTGTATTAAAACTAGCATACCTTAAACTAGTACCTTAAGGGTCCCTTAAGAAGGTATAAAGTAAGCATATTAATAAAAGGTTTAAAAGTTAAAGGAGAAACATTAAAAGCTAGTAAATAAAGTAAAGGACTTATAAGTTAAGGGTCTTACTGTAACGTTTAAAGATAAAGTAGTGGAGATTAAGTTATAACTCTGTAACAGAGTTTGCTTTACTAATTAACTTAAACACTAACTTATTAAAAAAGGCTATTTTATAAAAGAATAAGCTGGGTTATTATTACTTAAGTTTTAGGAAAAAGTTTAGGAGAAATAATATATATAAAGGTAAGTGAAAGAAGAAAAAGAATAAAGTGCTACTTCCCTTATTTTATATTTTATAATTATAACACTAACAGTTAACATTAATTACCTTAATTACAGAGATATACTATAGATCGATTATATGTATAATAACTATACTTTTAACCGGTATTATAAGCTTAAGGCCCTTTATAACCACTTCCTTAATATATAAAAATAAGATTACACTGTTATAAGGGTAAAGTTAAAACCAGCTTATTATTAAATCTCTTACTCCCTAATAAGAGAATCTAGTAATAAGTGGAAAGTCATTATAGTTAATTAAACCCCCACTATATACTGGTAAAAAGGGGTACTTAATAACTACCTAGTTATAACGTACTTATTACATCTTAATAGAAAGGCTAGAAAGTGGTAGAAGCGAGAAGAATACTAACAGATCTAAGAGTAAAAGGACATTATTATAATCCAGTCTTGTAAAGCGTATTATTAACTTATTAAGGACTTTAAGAATATTATACCGTTTAAAGTTAACTGGACACTAAGGTATAAAAACCTAAAGAAGGTTAATTACCAGGTTTATTAAAGTTACCTGTTTTTCTAAAAGGAATTAGGAAAAGGTTACAGGCCCTTTAAAAGAGCTAGAAACTAATAGTTTACTAGTTAATAAAAACCTTAAGAAGAAGGAGAGGCATTTAAAGGTTAAGCCAGATAAGACCTTAAGGATAAATAATTATTATAACTTAGATGTTAAAGGAGTATAAGTATTATTCTGTTAATATTAACTTAATAAACGGAAAAGGGAGGTTATTTAAGGTAAAAGTAATAATTAATAACGGGAGTGCTTCTAACCTAATACACCCCTTACTAGTTAACTGAAGGAAACTCCCTAACTAAGAGTATAAAGAGGTTATTCCCATTTAAAATGGAGAAGGAGGCCTATATTAATATAATAACAGTAAAGTCACCCATTACTTACCACTTTTAATTAAAGTGGATAAGGATAAATAATAAATGGATTTTAACGTTACACTAATTACAGGATATAACATAATCTTAAGTTTACTATAGCTGGAAAAATATAACCTTATAATTAACTAAAGGAGTGGCTACCTTACCTTTAGTAAATCCCCTAACTGTAAGCACTGTTTAAAAAAAGTTAAAAAGGTATTAAACCGTTTTAAAGATATATAAAGTATTTAAAAGCACGTTAAACCTTTAAAATTAAATATAGTTTAAGTTAGGTTTATTAAAATAGTTAAAGGATTAGAAGGTTTATTATATTACTTAAATGACGATTTAAAAGGTGGAAAGAAGTTAAAAGCTAATCCACAGATAAGTGAAGAAGCTAACTTATTTAAAGTACCTATAAAGTATAGGAAGTTTACCCTGTTTCGAAAAAAGATACTGTAATTACTAGATTATAAATTATGGGATTATAAAATTAAGTTAAAGTTAGAAGTAAAGCTTCACAGCTTCTAACCTTACTATTTAAACCCCTAACAGGCTGAAGCCTTAAGGGAGTACGTTAATAAAAATTTAAAAAACAGATTTATTATGGAATCCCAGTCCCTAATAAGGTACCTAGTGTTATTCGTCTTAAGAAAGGAAGACGGTAAGTTACGTATAGTTATTAATTACTAAACGTTAAATAAGGATACGATTAAGAATCGCTACCTATTACCACTTATTACAGAAATGTAAAAACAGATTATTAAGGTAAACTAGTTCTTTAACCTTAATTTCCCTATAGGATTTAACCACATTAAAGTAAAGGAGGGGGATAAGTATAAAACGGCCTTTTAAACTTATAATAGGTATTACCAGTACTATATTATACTAATAGGATTAATAAACGCCCTTATAACCTTTTAAGGCTTTATTAACAGTATTCTCCACCCTTTCCTTAACAAGTTTATCTTTATGTATTTAAACGATATTCTAATCTATTTTAAAACTTTAAAAGAATATTAAAAATATATATAACAGGTTTTAACAGCTTTTAAAAAAGCGAAGCTGACAGTAAACTTAAAAAAAAGCCATTTCCACATTTAGGAACTAAACTATTTAAGGTTTAAAGTAACCTTTAGAAAACTTAAAATGTAATTAAAGAAGATAAAAACAGTTAGGGATTAGCTTACTCTAAAGAATTAAAAAAAGTTATAAGCCTTTATCAGCTTTACAAACTTTTATTAATACTTTATCAGGTATTTTACAAAGATTATAAAACTATTACACAAGCTTATAAAAGAGGGTAAACTGCTTAAGTAAACTAATAAACAGTAAAAGACGTTTAAGGACCTTAAGCACGCCTTTATTACAACACTGGTCCTAACTCTCCCTAATTTCTTAAAACCCTTTTAAGTCAAGACAGACTCTTTAGAGTTTATAATTAATAGAGAACTTAACTAAGTTTAAAATAATGGAAAACGCCACCTAGTTACCTTCTTATTAAAAGGAATCTACAGTCCAGCCTTATAATATCTAATCCATAATAAGGAATTAATGGCGATTATTTAGTGCTTTATTAAATAAGTACTATATCTAAGCGGTATGGAAGAACTAGTCCAGGTCTTTTCAGATTATAATAACCTCTAGTATTTCCTAATAAAGGAACTCAGTCTACAGTAAGTATAGTGGGTAGAATTAATAGCCCCGTTCCACTTCCAGATCTACTATGTTAAAGGAAAAGATAATAGGTGAGCCGATGCTCTTAGTCGGAGACAGGACTATAAGGATGCTAATCCGGTCCTAGTCCCCGTTATTATGTTTAATAAAGCTGAAAACGGCACACTGGAGTATACGCTGTAAATATTAGATAACTGGACACTAGAATAAACTATTAACGTCTGTATAAATTTATAAATAAAGTATAACATCTATTAATAATAATAGGACTTTTAAGTAAAAAGGTTAGTAAAAGGAACCTGTAAATATAAGTGCCTTTTAAGAGATTTCCCAAGGCACGTGTAAGACTGTAAAGGCGTAGACGGCATGCCTAAACTAAGAGTAAGGCTTTAATATTAAAAGAAACTGTACATTTATAACCTAGACAGGTAAAGGGAGTATATCCAGCAGGTTTATAAGTCTCGACTTAAAGGACATATAGGCCGGGCTAAGACTCTCACACAAGCCTAATAAGCGTACGCCTTCCTAGGAATAAAAAAGCTGGTTAAGGAAGTGGTTAATAATTATAACATCTGCCATAGGAAGCAGAACTAATATTATAAACCTTACGGATTTCTTAAACCACTTCTTATACTACAGGCGCTATAAAGTTTAATCTCGCTTAACTTTATCACTGGGATCCTAGAGTCTAAGGACCCTGTTATAAGAGTTACTTATAACCAGATTCTCGTAGTGATTAATAGATTAACAAAGTGGGCTTACTTCCTGCTAATATTAAAAGACATAATAGCAGAGTAACTTACTTATATCTTTAAGAAAAAGGTAGTTTTATAACACCTTTAACTAGATAATATCGTCACAGATTAAGATAAGCTAATTATGTTAAAGTTTTAATAAGGATTAATGTAAAGGATAAGTGTGAAAAGTAAGCTTTTAACAGCCTTTTACCTATAGACGGACGGCTAGATAAAGTAAGTTAATTAAATACTTATAACGTACCTTTAGGCTTATGTTAACTTTAAATAAGATAATTAGCTTAAGTTATTACTAACAGTATAAATAACTTATAATATAATGTTAGTTAAGTTAATAAATATGTTACTATTCTTTATTAATTATGGTAAGGAGCCTAAGCTCTGTTAAGGCCCACTTACTGGCACCTCTTAAGCTGCAGTTTACACAGATTAAATATAAGAACTGTATAACTATTTATAAGCTGAACTTAAGTTTATATACGAATAAATAAAGAAGTTTACTAATAAACATTAAACTAAGTAACTAGTACTTAAGAAAGGACTTTATTATAATAGTGAATAAGTTAAGGGATTAACTCTTTAAAAGGGGGATTACGTTTACCTTTTTTTATAAAACTTACATTTAAAACAGCTTAGTAAAAAGCTTAACTTTAAAAGGTATAAACCGTTCTAGATTAAGAAAAAAGTCACTACCTTTAATTATAAACTAAACTTACCTGCTAGTATAAAAGTGCGGATTAAGGTTTTTTATATCTCACTTTTAAAACCTACCTTAAAAGGAGTTCCTTTAAAAAAGAAGATTGAGATTAATACTAATAAGGATAAATATAACGTTAGGGAAGTTATAGATTTGTAAAAGGGAAAGAACACGTTTAAATATCTTATTAAGTGGTTAGACTACAGCCCTAAAAGTAACTTATAAGAGCCAGTTAAGAATCTTAAGTGCCTAGACCTGATTACGGAGTTCCACTAAAAGAATCTAAACTAATTAAAATTAATAATAAGAATTAAAAATAAGATAAAATCTAATATTTAAACTATTATATTAAAAAGTAAGACTATTATGGGACTTAAAGCTTAAAAGTGACAGGAAACTCCTTAGTAAGTACAGGAGGACATTTATTAAAACCTTAACTATAAGTTATAAGGACCTTAAGCCTAATAAGGAGGCTGGGCCTTTAAAGCCTCTGGTAAGCTCTATACGAGAATAAATGCTGTTAAGAAAAAGAAGTTAGTAAAGAAGAAAAATAAAGAAAAGTTATATTAAACCCTTTAACCTTAAAAGGTAAGGATTTAAAACGACAGAAGACCTTTATGGGACTTAAACCTATAACCTCTCACTTTAAAAAGTAAGTGTGTTACCACTGCATTAAAGGGCTATTTTCGTTTATTAAAAAGAAGGAAGTTACAAACTAAGTTATAAAGCGACCGCTTGCTATAGAGACCCTGCCAGGAAGTTCCCTTAATTAAAAGACTCCACGTCTTTAAGAGGAACAGCCAGCCTAGCCTCCTTACTCTCTTAGAACTCTAATAACTCCACCTTATAACTAAACGCTTTTATAACCCGGCCCTTAAGGTGGGACCGTTACTTATAAAGGCGTGTTAAACGTACCGATACCTTTTAAAGTTTAGTAATAGCCTTATAAAGCTGCTAAACAGCAGATTTAACTTATAAGTTAAGGTTTTGCTTTTTAATAAGAAAAGCCTTTAACTTTACTTTATTAACATTAAAAGCGTTATATTAAGAAGGTTAATGCCTTTTTAAATAGTAGTTACAGTTATCAGACTGGTTTAAAACCTGGTAGATAAGTGGAGGGTTAGCAGACTTATAAAAAGAATAAAGGGACATTTCGTTATTAAACGTGTATATGTAAGCTGTAAGGTTTAGACGACAGTTAGTGCTTTTACCCTATTCCCGTTTTAAGACCTAAGAGCCGGATATTTATTATATAGTGAAATGGTGAAAGGAGAAGCTTACCTTTTAAGTTCTTTATAGGAAAAGAACGTTAAAGAGGGGGAATCGTGTAATAACCCTATAGGCTGTTATTTAGGCCAGGGCAGCCTGACAAATCCCCTGTAAAAGGAACAGTGTGGGAAGACGGTATATACCGTCTAGGCGTACTGGGCTAGGGGTGTAAAGACCTAAAGCCCTTATAACTAATAAGGTGCTGCTTACAGCATATTATTACGACCTGCACCCGACATAAGCCTCGAGAGGACTAACGCGGGTTAAGACAGAACGTATAACAGGACACCAATAGGTAATGGGCGTTCTAAAGACAGCTTACTAAGCTAGCACTCTTAGACGGGGGTTTAATATCACTGTAAGTCACTATCACTATAATACATAGAGGTAAGTCTAAACAGTAAGACACAAATGAACAATTAAATACTAACGTAAGGAACCAGAGTCCCTTACAGTAGTTATAAGCATAACCATAACTATTTATACTAACCGGCTAAGGGTACTTTATACCTTACTTAGTAGTTTATTACTTAGTAAGGAACTAAGCAACTTATTACTAAGCACTTCTTACTTAAAGGTCTTATAGACACTTAGCAGGTAAGCACTTTCACTAAGACTAAGTAACTGCTAGTTAGTTATAAGGGCTTCGGGTCTTTACACCCCTAGCCCAGTATATAGTACTGTATATACTGTCTTCTTACATTATTCCTTATGTAGGGGATTTATCAGGCCGCTCCAGTTTAAATAACGGCTTACAGGGTCATTACACAATTCCCCCTCTTCATTATTCTTTTTCTATAAAGAACCTTAATAAAAGTATTTCTTCTTTCTTAACGTAACTATACCTGCTAACTGTATATAAAAGCGCATTTCGAAAAACAGTACCTCTCGTTACCGTAACCTTACAGACTTTACTTTGACTTTTAGATCGCAAATATCACCTTATAGTCGTTATTCTTCAAAATCGCTTTCTTATCTCGTTACTGTACAATTAGATAACTGCTCTAAATGTTTACTGGCAAGAGCTTCGTTTTTATGCGACGCGTTTAGTTACAGCGACGTTTTCCTCTAATAGCTTTTTTCTAAAAAATGCTGTTTTAACGCTAAGTATAACGTTACTACGTAGAACTTAAAGTTAAAAACCTAAAAGCTCTGCGAAACTGCTACCCAACTTGAACAGATCGAAACCTAGCATTGTAAGACAGAGGAATAAGCTTTTTCTGCATTTAGCTAAGAGGTAAAGATCCTCTACTTTTAGGAGCAGGAGGAGGCCTGTTTGGCTGCTCCTCCCGAAGCTAGCGAGTCCTTTAACTAAGGGGGCTTTCTAGTAAGAACACCTGCCAGTTTTTTTCCTAAGGGGTCGTTATAACTGATAACTTCTTCTTAACTTAGTTTGTAGCTCCCCCTTTTTTATATATAAAAGGCAGCTCTTTTTATATAGTAATAGCGCATTTACTTATTTTCTTTTACTAACTTCTTTTTCTTAACAGCACTTATTCTTTATATAAAGCTTTCTAGGGGCTTTAAAGGCCCGTCCTCCTTATTAGGTTTAAGGTCCTTATAACCCTAGCTAAAGGTTCTAATAAATGTCCTTTCGTACTTACTAAAGAGTTTCCTACCGCTTCTCAGACTTTAAGTCTTACAGTAGTCTTACTCTTCAGTACAGTAATTTAAATGTCAGATTTTATCTTATTTTTCTAGTTCTTATCGTTAGCTTTAGTTAATCTAAATTCTTTCAGTAGAACTCCGTAATTAGGTTTAAGCACTTAAAGTTCTTAACTAGTTCCTATAAGTTACTCTCAGGGCCGTAACTTAACTACTTAATAAGATACTTAAACGTATTCTTTCCCTTTTATAAATCTATAACTTCCTTAACGTTATACTTATCCTTATCGGTATTAATCTCGATTTTCTTTTTTAGAGGAACTCCCTTTAAAGTAGGTTTTAAAAGTAAGATATAAAAGACCTTAATCCACACCTTTATACTAACAGGTAAGTTTAGTTTATAATTAAAGGTAGTAACCTTCTTTTTAACCTGGAATAGTCTGTACCTTTTAAAGTTAAGCTTCTTACTAGGCTGTTTCGAATACAGGTTTTATAAAAAAAGGTAAATGTAATCCCTTTCTTAAAGAGTCAATCCTTCGACTCGTTTATTATTGTAATAAAGTCCTTCTTTAAGCGTTAATTACTTAATTTAGTGTTTATTAGTAAACTTCTTTATTTGTTTACATATAAACTTAAGTTTAGCTTATAGGTAATTATGCAGTTCCTATATCTAGTTTATACGGACTGTAGCTTAGGAGGCACCTGTAAGCAGGCCTTAACAGAGCTTAGGCTCCTTACTGTAGTTAGTGAAGAATAGTGATATACCTGTTAACTTAACTGGTGTCGTGTTATATACTATTTATACTGTTAGTAACAGCTTAAGCTAATTATCTTATTTAAAGTTAACGTAAGTTTAAAAATACGTTATAAGTATCTGATTAACTTATTCTGTTTAGTTATCTATCTGTAGGTAAAATGCTGTCGAAAGCTTACTTTTTATACTTATTCTCTACATTAGCCTTTATTAGAACTTCGATATGATTAGCTTATCTCGATCCGTAACAATATCGTCTAGCTAAAAGTGTTGTAAAACTACCTTTTTCTCGAAGATATAAGCGAGTTGCTCCACTATTATATCCTTCGAGATTGGTAAGAAATAGGCTTATTTCGTCAATCTGTCGACCATTACGAGGATTTAGTTATAAGTGACTCTTATAACAGGGTCCCTAGACTCTAAAACCCTAGTAACGAAGTTAAGTAAGATTGAACTTTATAATACCTGTAGTACAGGGAGTAGTTCGAGAAGCTTATAAAGCTTATAATATCAGTTCTACTTTCAGTAGTAGATATTACAGTTATCAACCACCTCCTTAACTAACTTCTTTATCCCTAGGAAGGTGTACGTTTACTGGGCTTACGTAAGAGTTTTAACTCGGCTTATATATCCTCCGAATTAAGACTTATAAACCTATTAAACGTACTCTTTCTATTTATCTAAGTCGTAAATATACAGTTTCTCTTAATACTAAAGCCTTACTTCTAGTTTAAGTACGCTATTTACGCCTTTTAGCAGCTATTTTAACTAATAACTAATTTTATTATAGTTTAGATATTTCGGGCACTCTTTATTATAGTCTTACAGATACCTTAAAAAGCCTTCTAAGGGGTACTTATGCTTATAAGTTCCTTTTATTAGCCTTCTTACTTAAAAGTCCTATTATTATTAATAGACGTTATACTCTGTCTATAAGTTCATACGGACGTTAATAGTTTATTCTGGCGTTTAGTTATTTAACACTTATAATATGTGTTTTAAAGTGCCGTTCTCTGCTTCTTTAAACATAGTGATGGGGATTAAGACTGGATTAGTATCTTTATAATCCTGTCTCCGACTAAGAGTATTAGCTTACTTATTATCTTTTCCTTTAATATAGTAGATTTAAAAGTAAAATAGGGTTATTAGTTCTACCTATTATACTTATTATAAACTAAGTTCTTTCATTAAGAAGTACTAAAGGTTATTATAATCTGAAAAGACCTAGACTGGTTCTTCTATACCACTTAAGTATAATGCTTATTTAGTAAAGTACTAAATAACTGTTATTAGTTCCTTATTATAGATTAGATATTATAAGGCTGGCCTGTGGATTTCTTTTAATAAAAAGGTAACTAGGTAACGTTTCCTATTATCTTAAACTTAGCTAAGTTCTCTGCTAATTACAAACTCTAAGGAGTCTGTTTTAACTCGGAAAGGCTTTAAGAAATCGGGGAGGGCTAGGACTAGTGCTTTAGTAAAGGTGTACTTAAGGTTCTTAAACGCTTTTTATTATCTTTTAGTCTACTTAAATAGCTTTCCTTTACCTGTAAGTTTATAAAGTAATTTTACGATTTTCGTAAAGTACTTGATAAAACAGTGGTAGAAGTTTACGAAACTGATAAAGGTTTGTAACTCTTTTTAGTTCTTTAAAGTAAGTTAATTCCTAATTGTTTCTGTCTTCTCCGTTTATATTTCGAGCTTTCTAAAGGTTACTCTAAACTTTAAATAATTTAGTTCCTAAATGTAAAAATGGTTTTTCTCTAGGTTTACTGTTAGCTTCGCCTTTTTAAGGGCTGTTAGAACCTATCGTATGTGTTTTTAATGTTTTTTTAAAGTTTCGGAATAGATTAGAACGTTATTTAAATACATAAAGATAAACTTATTAAGGAAGGGGCAGAGAATACTGTTAATAAGGCTTTAAAAGGTCGTAGGGGTGTTTATTAATCCTATTAATATGATACAGTATTAGTAATACCCGTTACGAGTCTGAAAGGCTATTTTATACTTATCTTTCTCTTTTACTCTAATATAGTTAAACTTTATAAGGAAATCAAAGCTGGAGAACTAGTTTACTTTAGCAATCCGTTCTTACATTTCCGCAATAAGTAGCAGTAGGTAACGATTCTTAATTATATCCTTATTTAACGTTCAGTAATTAATAACTATACATAGTTTACTGTCTCCCTTTCTTAAGACAAACAGCATTAGGTACCTTACTAGGGATTAGGATTCTATAATAAACCTGTTTTTTAGGTTCTTATCAATATACTTCCGTAGGGCTTTAGCCTGCTAGGGGTTTAAGTAATAGGGTTAGAAGCTGCGGAGCTTTATTTCTGGCTTTAGCTTAATTTCGTAATCTTATAGTCTATAATCTAGTAATTACAGTATCTTTTTTCGAAACAGGGTAAACTTCCTGTATTCTGTAGGTACTTTAAATAAGTTAACTTCTTCGCTTATCTGTAGGTTAGCTTCTTGCTTTTTTCTACCTTTTAAATTATTATTTAAGTAATATAGTAAACCTTCTAATCTTTTAACTATCTTAATAAACTTAACTTAAACTGTGCTTAATTCTAAAGGTTTAGCGTGTTTTTAAGTGTTTTATGTAACTTTAAAGTAATTTAGTATCTTCTTAACCTTTTTTAAATAGTAATTATAATTAGGGGACCTGCCAAAGGTAAGGTAGCTACTCCTTTAGTTAATTATAAGGTTATACTTTTCCAGCTAGGGTAGACTTAGGATTATATTATAGCTTATAATTAGTGCGATATTAAAGTCTACTTATTATTCGTCCCTATCCACTTTAATTAGGAGTAGTAAGTGGTAGGTAACTTTATTATTATTATATTAGTATAGGCCTTTTTCTCCATTTCGAATAAGAATAACCTCTTTATACTCTTTATTAGGAAGTTTCCTTCGGTTAATTAGCGAGAGGTACATTAAGTTAAAAGTACTTCCACTATTAATTATTACTCTTACCTTAAATAGCCTCCCTCTTCCGTTTATTATATTAATATTAACAAAGTAATACTTATACTCCTTTAATATCTAAGTTATAGTAATTATCTATCCTTAAGGTCTTATTCGGCTTAACCTTTAAATACCTTTTCTTCTTCTTAAGGTTTTTACTAATTAGTGAACTACTAGTTTCCAGCCTTTTTAAAAGGCTTATAACCTTTTCCTAATTCCTTCTGGAAAAATAGGTAGCTTTAATAAACCTAATAGTTAACTTTTCTTAAGTTTTCACGCCTTAATGTCTAATCAACTTCAAACGGTATAATATTCTTAAAGTCTTTAATAAATCAATAGTACGTTTTACAGGCTTAGATCATAATAATGTCTTTTTACTCTTAGATCTGTTAGTAATCTTCCCACTTCTACTATTCTCTAGCTTTTCCGTTAAGGTGTAATAAGCACGTTACAGCTAGGCAGTTATTAAGTACTCCCCCTTACTAGCATGTGGTAAGGGCCTGGTTAATTACGGTAACCTTCTACTTACTGCTGGATTCTCTTATTAGGGAGTAAGAGACTTGGTAATAAGCTAGTTCTAACTTTATTCTTATAATAGCGTAATCCTGTCTTTATACGTTTAAAAAGTAGTTATAGAGAGCTTTAAATCTATAATGCTAGTTAAAAGCGTAGTCGTCGTATATATAATTAATTTATAATATGTCCCTATAATTAGGGTAGTTAACGTTAACTGCAGGTATTACAGTTATAAAGTACGGGACGGGAGAAATAACACCTTATACTTTCTTTTCTTCTACTTACTTCTATATACGTTATTTCTTCTAAACTTCTTCTTAAAACTCAGGTAGTAATAACCCAGTTTATTCTTCTATAAAGTAGTCTTCTTTAACGAGTCGATACTTAAGCTAGTTAGCGAAACGAACCTTATTACAAAGTTATAACCTAATTTCTACTGCTTTATCTTTAGACGTTACAGTAAGACCCTTAACTTACAGGTCCTTTACTTTATCTACTAACTTTTAGTGTTTTTCCTTTAACTTTTAAACTCTTTACTAATATACTTATTTTATACTTTCTTAAGAGACCCTTAAGGTACTAGTCTAAAGCGTACTGGCCTTAATGTAAAGCAGTTATCTAAGCTGTCTTTCTTTTAAAAAGGTAAGGGTATTAATTTACTTAATATGCTTAAAGTGTTTAAGAGTCTTAAAGGGTATTATTAAAAAGAACTTTCGTTTTTCTAGTTTAATTCTCTTAATTTACTCTTTTTCACCTTCTAAGGCTTACTTTACCGTTTAAGTAACTTAAAGGGCTAATTCTTTAACTCCTTTTACTATCTTAATAATTTCTAAGTTAAGGTTTTTCTTAGACTTCCTTAATTTTTAGGCTTATAGGGTGAGGTTTTTAAAGCCTATAACTGCTAACTAGAATATCTCTTCCTAAAGTTAGTCTTTTATAACCTGCACTTTTAATAGTTCTAAGTTTCTACTTTGGAGTTGGTTTTTTACAACCTGCACTTTTATAATTAACTCTTCTAAGACACCTTTAAGGACTGGATATATTACATCTTAGGGTTTTTCTTCTCCTTCTTTATCTTTTAAGTTACATTTATCTATCCAGGTACAGTCCTCTTCGTTACTTATTATCTTAACGTAAATATCTCCTAAGTTAAACCTAACGTGCTTTCCTCCTTCTAGAACGGGTTTCTAACCGACTTATTTTAATAATAGGCACTGTTACGCTATATAACCTTTTTTATCACAGTTAAAGCATTAGACTTAAGATAAGTCTTTAGACTGCTTTTACTGTTACTATCGTTACGGCTTATTACGGTTAGGTTAGTTCTGGCGGTTTATTATGTTAATATCTATTAGCTTAGGGTAGTGACTTATCACAGTCGATTAGTTTCCCTTTCTAAGCTTATTTGGCTAATAAGGGGTCTATTCTTTCTAGAAGTTCTTTCGATAATGGTAATTATAGTACTAATTATTAACTTTAATAGCTATCTCAACTAATTCTTACAAGCGGTCCAGTTAGTTTTCTTTATAAAGATCTTTAATAACGTGTTCCTTTAGGCTGTTTTAAAACAGTATTATTAAGGCCTTTTAATTAAGTTTAGTCTTTACTGCTTCTAGTTTAAAGTGTATAAAGAACTTAAGGACTAAAGATATCTGCTTTAAGGCTATAAGGCGTTGTTTAACTTACCTAGGGGCGTCCAGTTCTTTAAACTCGGTCTGGAGTTAGTTAATGAAAACGTTAAAGTCGTCAAAAAGGGCCTAAGTCTTAAGGGCCTCTTTACATACTCTGTTTATAAAGAGGTCGTTAATTATCTTTATATAGGGTTTATATTAGTAAGCGGTTACTCTGTTTAGTAAAGCTTTAGTAAACCTGACTTTTCCTTCTTCTTTAAAGAATTACTTATCGTAATAAGTGATATAGCTCTAAAGTTAGGTTATCTAGGACTTTAGTTACGTTAAGTCTCCCTTAAAGCGTAATAGTAAGAGGAGCTTTACTTATTTTTTCTACAAGCCTTTAAGGTCGTTATTTTCCAGCTTAACAGTGTTAAGTCAGGCTTAGAGTTTTTTAATAAGACTAATACGGCTCTTAGTATCTCCTGGGAAGGTTTCGTTAAGTTCTTTAACTAATCCCTACTAGTTAAGGTTTAAGTCTTCAAGGCATACAGCTAATTTATTAATAATAAGGAGCTGAGGTTAAGCTTACACCTCCTTAATCTCTTTTCCTTTTCTAAAGGTTAATATGTTAGTAGAAGGGAGGTAATATTTAGGAGTTTAATAAATAGCGTTTAGAATTAGAACGTTAATATTATATTATAACTTATATTTAATATAAACCTTAAGAGGACTAATACAGGTTAAGATAGAACGTATAATAAGACGCTAACAGGTAATAGGCGTTCTAAAGACAGCTTATTAAGCTAGCACTTTTAAATGGGGGTTTAATGTTACTGTAAGTCGCTGTTACTATAATGTATAAAGGTAAGTCTGAACAGTAGGATATAAATGAATAATTAAATACTAACGTAAGGAACTAGAGTCCCTTACGGTGGTTGTGGGTATAACTATAACTATCTATACTAACCGGCTAAGGGTACCTCGTACCTTACTTAATGGTTTGTTACTCAGTGAGGAACTGAGCAACCTACTACTGAGCACTTCTTACTTAGAGGTCTCACAGACGTTTAGCAGGTGAGCACTTTCGCCAAGACTGAGCAACTGCTGGTTAGTTGTAGGGGCTTCGGGTCTTTGCACCCCTGGCCCAGTGCGCAGTACCGTGCGTACTGTCTTCCTGCACTGTTCCTTGTGCGGGGGATTCGTCGGGCCGCTCCGGCCTAAGTGACAGCCTACAGGGTTATCACATATATTAAGTGCTTACATTACGAGTAGGAGAAACCTTATAAGTAAAACGCTTACGTGATGTAAAGTACTTATATAATAAACACTTATAATATTATAAGTAAGGTACAGAGTACCTCCCAGTTAGTTAGTATAAATAGTTATAATTATGCTTATAACTATTATAAGGGACTTTAGTTCCTTACACTAATATTTAATTATTCATTTATATCTTACTGTTTAGACTTACCTCTATACACTATAGTGATAACGACCTATAGTGATATTAAACCCCCCGTCTAAGAGTGCTAGCTTAATAAGCCGTCTTTGGAACGCCCCTTACCTGTTAGCGTCCTGCCATACGTTCTGTCTTAACCTGCGCTAGTCCTCTTAAGGCCTATGTCGGGTGTAGGTCGTAATATATTGCTTATATTAACTCTATTCCTCTGGCTCTGGCTAGAAGCCAGAGGCTTCTTTATAAACTATTTTACAGGATTCAGGCTTCGTCACTCTAGTGGCTGAGGCTCACTAGCGTACTGGCAGTGCTAAGCATCCAGTTAGCGAAGCTGACTAGATGCTTAAAGCCTCTAAACCCCCTTCTTTCTGACAATAAGGGACTCTAGTTCCTCACGTTAGTATTATATTATTCATTTATATTCTACTATTCAGACTCACCTTTGCGCATTATAGTGATAACAACTTACAGTAACATTATACCCCTGTTTAATAGTACTCGCTTAACAAGCCGTCTTCAAAACGTCCACCCAGTCTTCGGCATCCTGCCATACGCTCTGTCTTAACCTGACTAGCCCTTTAGGTCTGTGCCAGGTGCGGGTCGTAACAAGTTTACAGAAGTTACAGCGTACGAAATCCAATCCACAAGCTTTCACACTAACCACTAAATGTCGCTACGTTCTTAACCTCCCTCTAGCCGTACGAAGGAAACAAGCGCCAACCCATTAGAGAAGTACGATATTACACAGGCCCTTAAGTTTTAGGATGAAATTATCTAGAAGGATGGAGATAATTTCTCTACAGGCATCACGGGATGAAATCTCCAGGTTGTTATAACTAGAGGTTGCTACAGTCACGAATGCAGCCAACAATAAGGTGAAGGATCTGGAACAGAAAATGCGCTCTCTGGATAAAAGACTCTACATCCAAACCTAAGGTGCAGACGCTCCAGATGGAAAATGGACGTTACAGGCAACGTTGCAGGCAACAGGTTCTCAGGTTTGGAGGAGATCTGGTAGCAGTTGAAAAGCGTTACGACGAGCTTGAAACGCGCGATAACGATTTGATGCGGGGACGCTTGGTTGGAGGGTGGGCAGATTTTAGGTCCTCTTGATGATTGTGGGCTTTAGTAAGCGTGAATGGCAGTAACGGAATGGTATAAAGTGGAGGGTTAGGTGTCTTAATTTGATTATTGTCGCGTATACCACTGCACTAAAAGCACGGAACGTTCATTGCTCTAATAAGTGGTACTGTAAAGACCGAAATCAGTGTCCACGATTTCGATGTTTAAACTTTCTCCGCACGGGCCAGTTCCCCACTTGCTATAGATTACACAGTGCACCGCTGCTCGCGTTGTACAGCTACAGTCAGCTTGAAAACTGCCTGCAACTAGGATGCATCGGCAGCCGTGGCCAAAGACGATAGCGTGTCGGCGGATGCTTCTGACTAAGTGCTCGCCGCTGAACTTGGGCACAATCCTTCATCAGTACCAAAATATCTGCCAAAATATCTGCGCGTCGGCCTTGACCTCTTTAAGTAAAAGCCAGGTTGGTCATGCGCGTCAGTGTATCTAGGTGGTCCGCTCCAAGTTTAGTCTTAAAAGTCTCAATTACGTTAAGAAGAAGAGCTTAGCCTGAGCTCAGCCTAAGTGCAGTAGTGTTACGACCCAGGACGTGACTAAGCAAGCTGTGGTAAAGAAACCTGTAAGCTTCTTACAGTCACTTGTGTCGCCCTGGTGTACTGGAAAGAATCTGCACGGACCATATAAGCTGTCTGGTGGTAACATAGTAGCTTCCCCTTGTGCGGGGCTAAAATTGCGGTGCTGAGGGCCATGGTGCCGCAAAAGGGGGACTTCCTAAGTTGAGCCGCGCCCAGCACTGCAATTTTAGCCCCGCACGAAGGAAAGCCATCATGCAGCCCAATCCGGGATGGTCTGTGCGCAGAATAAATCCGCGGCCTAGAGGACTGGAAGCCGATTTCGATCGCAACTGTAAGTTCAACGAGAAGAACGAAGAGCATAGGCAGATCAGGAGCGGGATTGAGTTTGGGAATGGACTTACGAGAATGGCAACGGTCGAAGAAAAGAGAGAGGGACAAAAAGAGGTGGGATTTGAGGTCCTAAGTGAAGAGAATATGACGTATAGAACGGCGCTAGTGCCGTAGTGGTATGCGACAGCGGGGGATATACGGCGGGCGTAGAGGGTGCCAAGGTAGGTGAGGTTTTAGAAGGTTTTTGTGATAAGTCCAGTGTTTCATACTGTGTTTGTGAGGCCCTTTACAACATTTTAGTTTAGTTAGAGGTGGAGAAGAAGGAGTTGTTAGCGGAGCTGGATTTGATGTGGTATTGTTGTCGGTCGGCCGCGGTGGGGGGCTGGTTGGATGTTTTTACGCCGATGTATGTGTTTGCTTGTCGGAAGCCAGAGAGTGGGGGTACCACTTAGACTCGAAATGGACAGCCGATCACCCATCCCATTCAGCCGCGCGGGGAAAAGGAAACTGGGACAAAATACCCTAAGTTCTTGTTCAATTCCAGTAAAGAGCCATCGGTCTGACCCCATTTTCTTCCAAGTTCCATCCTACCAGCGCTAGATTCGCCCGCCCGACCACTTCACCGCGCGACACCCTCGAGACCAGACGCCATGGCCAATGCCAAGGGAGAGGAAAACACGGCTCGCGAGCAGCGCGAGTTCGCCCAGCAGATTCGCATGGCCCTCAAGAACGGAAACCTCGTGATATGCGCTGGTGCAGGCGTTACTCTCTTCACCACGGCAGATGCCTCGGGTCGTATTCACCCGCAGTCGCTCACTTGGCTCAGGCTTATCCGCAGCGGTTTCAAATACATCGAAGAGCACCTGTCCAGCGCATATAATGACTCAGACAACAAGAATCGAATTCAAAAAGCCAGAGCGACCCTCGACATCCCAGACAAGCAATATTCCGAAGCAGATGAGGCCATCTACCTCGACGCGGCGCAGACGCTGACAGATATCCTGAAACCATTTTCGGAATCATTCGCCGACTGGCTCAGTCGGCAGTTCCAAACACTCGATGTGTACTTAACGCACCCGGAGATCCACAACGTCCTCAACAGACTCCACCAGGAGGGAGCGCAGCTCATGACGACCAATTATGATCGCCTAATTGAACACCACTGCGGACTCACTCCCGTTGATATTTCTCAGCCCCCGGAGGACGGCAACAAGCGCGTATTCCACCCGCACGGCGAGTGGGAAAAACCCAACGGGATCGTCCTGAACAGCAGGGAGTACTACGCAGGCACGAGTGCAGACAATAATAATCCGGCGCAGAATCTCTTGCGAGACATATTCAGGAGCAAAACTGTGCTGTTTATTGGGTGCGGACCGGGCACTGGGGACCCTAACTTCGGGGAGATGTTGAGGTGGCTGGGCAATCAGAAGGAAAATGAAGGTGATATTGGGCAAAGCCACTACATACTGCTTCGCAATCGTGACAATTATCGGGAGGTAGAAGGGCGGCTGCCGCTGGTGAAGGTGAGGGTGGAGACGGTTGATGATATTCCGCATTGGCTTGAGGGGTTGTTGGAAACGGGTTCCCCAGGTGCAGAGGGCATGAGGAAGTGATGGCGTCAGCAGTTAGATCGTGTTTATCCGTTCTTCAGAAGGCCTTTATGTTTAACTACATTATTTATCTACTATCTAACCGCTCGGCTCATATATCAGTCTCTTATATAACTACTAACGGTATAATAACCTATACGAAATGAACCTAATTTATATAATCCTTATCTGATTTATTAAAGGCATTATACTCTTAAACGTGTAATACTATATTACTCTTTTCGTCTCCTTATTTTCCTTGTTTTAATTTCAAATCGAGCTTAATATATAATAGTAAATATAATACATTTAAAAATGAAAGGTTTTTTTTAAAGCTATTATCTTTCTTTAAAACATTTATTAATAATAATAATAATAATAATAATAATTTGGATATTTATGTTAAAATAATATTAATTTTAATAATTTCATATAGTAAAGTGTAAAAAGCTTTTTTTTAAACATAATAAAAGATATAGTTTTTATTATTACTAAGTTTAAAGGTTTCAATTAATAATAATAACATATTACTAGCCCTTAGCTTAATTAATTCTTTTACTTTTAAACTTAACGAAAAATTATAATTTAAATATTTAAATTATATAGTTTTCCTCTTTATGTTAAGTCGGGTGACCGGCTTTTAGACCGACCCACTTTTAGACCACGCACTAAAATCGCACCCCCACTACATCACCAACTTCAATTGCCCACAACTTCATTAATTAGATAGCTACGTCAATACAGCTTGCAGTTTCAGAATCCTCTTCTTCTGACAATTCAGAATCTGTAATATCCTCCCCAGCAGCTAACCTCTGTGCGTGGCGGATCTTATTAATACCAGCAAAGGCCTTATTAGGGTCGATTTCAACCCTCCTTCTCTTCTGGCCTCTTGCGCGTTCGAGGTCTTCCTGGGCCGCTTGTAATTATTATTAAATGGTAGCTAATTAGAAGTCTATATTTTAAATGCTTTATAAGCCTTCCGTATGAAAAGCCGCTTACTAGCAGTATATTTAATACTGTGTAGAAAACGCTTCCCCTAAGCCGATAAGTCCTTAGCCTTTTAAGAGTAAACCACACAGGCTAGTCATTTAAATTCATACTTAAAATAGAATTATTAAACGACTTAAAGCCTATAGAAGGTGTGGGAGCCATTATATTAACGCAGTTATTAGAATTCTTAATACTAAAGCTGTTACTTAGGGGCTTCCTTAAGGAGACTGGCCATAACCCTAAAGCTTTCTAATTAATCTTAATATTTAACTTAGTTATTCTGTAGATTCTGGCACGCCTATAGTATTTTAAAAAGGCTCGTTTTCTAGCTATAAAGTCGTTAGTTAAGCTAGAAAGGCAGTTATTCAGCTATACCCTGTATTTAACCTTTATGGAGCTAAAAACATATTACAACCTGCACCCGACACAGGCCTCGAGAGGACTGGCGCGGGTTAAGACAGAACGTATGGCAGGACGCTAACAGGTAAGGGGCGTTCCGAAGACGGCTTGTTAAGCTAGAACTCTTAGACGGGGGTTCAATTTCACTGTAGGTCGTTGTCACTATAATGCACAGAGGTGAGTCTGGACAGTAGGACACAAATGAACAATTGAATACTAGCGTGAGGAACTAGAGTCCCTTACGGTGGTTGTGGGCACAACTATAGCTATCTATACTAACTAACTAAGAGGTACCTCCGTACCTTGCTCTGTCTGCTCCCTGTCTTAGCGACAGAGCAAACAGAGCAACTGCTCTGTCTGCTCTCTTGCTCTGTGACAGAGCACACAGAGCGACAGAGCACTTTCTGATTGGTCGTAGGGGCTTCGGGTCTTTACAGCCCTGGCCCAGTGCGCAGTACCGTGCGTACTGCTCCTCTGCACTGTTCAGTCTGCGGGGAATTCGTCAGGCTGTGCGGGCCCAGGTGACGGCCTGCAGGGTCGTCACAAAACAGCTATATTCATAAGCTGGAGAACGTAAGAGGTGTAGGCTAGTAGAAATAATAACTGTACGTTGTTAGTAAAAGCTAATTATATAAATTTCTTAATATTATAACTGCTATCTCTATTTAGAATAAGGAGGTATTTCTCCTAGCTAAGTAGCTGGAAGAAAGATTTTGTAAAGCTATTTAACGTAATATTATTATTAGTCCACCTGTTTTTAGTTAGTTTAAAGGCCTAGACTTTAAATAGAGTTAAGTCTTATAGATACCACTATTATTAAAGGCTCCTACCCTTAAAAATAACCAGGGGGTTTAAAAACTAGCTATTAGCCAAAACGCACTTTAGGATAGTCGTTTAAACTCGGTCTTTAGATTTCTTCTTTTATAAAAGCTTTCTAGATTTAAAGCCTATAACTAGACCGTTATCTCCAATACTATTACCTATACCAGTTTTGTTTATATTATACCTGTTCTTTAATAAAATAGCCTTAACCCCAGAACCTCTAAGTGGTTAAACCAGGGCTGAATAACGGCCTTACAGGCTAAGTTAGTACGGTTTGCGTAGATTCTCTATAATCTTTAGGTAGAAATGGAAGGATTACGCTTTAAAAACCAGCGGTACTAGTGTTTTCTAAGGTGGGCTAGCTCTCTAGAGGTAGTGAGTATTCTTTTACCCAATTTCCAGATTTGCTTATAGCTTAGAGGATTACTAATAGCCCCTTAGAAAAGAATCCATTCGGTAAGACGTTCTTCCAGGGCTGGAGAAAGCTTCTGATTGTTAATTTAGGTGTAAGGGGCTGGATTGGTGCCTTGGTACCGATAATATAAAGTGTTGTAGGGGATGCTATGGTTTTTAGCCGCATCGTGGAGTTTTCCAGTTTCAGCATACTCTGTGAGGGAGCTCTGCAAATCTAAATCAGTATATGGCTTTATTTGCCAATTTAAATCCATTGAAAAAGGAAGAAAACAGATTGGAATTAACTTGGTGGAGTTGTGGGCGATTGAAATAGGAGAGTTGGGTGGTGAGGGTGGCGAGGATGAGTCAATCTGTGTGGTCTAAAAGGGGGTTGGTCTAAAAGCTGGTCACCCGACTTACGGCCTGCTCTTAACGAGGACCTGAGGGGGGACCAGATAAGATAAGACAGAGTGTATGGCAGGACACCAAGCTTAAGGGGTGATCTAAAGACGGTTTACTAAGCTAGCACTCCTAGACGAGAGTACACTGTCACTGTAGGTCGTTATCACTATAATGCATAGAGGGAAGTCTGAACAGTAGGACGTAAATGAACAATATAATACTAGTGTGAGAAACTAAGAGTCCCTCACAGCTATCGTGGGCACGATAATGTCTATCTATACTAACTACTTAAGAAGTATTTTATACCTTGTGCTCACTCTGCTTTTGACACTAGTGAGTGATCAGAGTGATCAGTTTCTTCCTGCTCACTGTGATCACCATTAAAACCAGTGATCACGGTGAGCAGCCTCTGATTAGTCGTAGGGGCTTCTGGTCTTTGCACCCCTGGCCCAGTGCGTGGTGCCGTATACACGGTCCCCCACACTGCTACTTCTGCGGGGGATACGTCGGGCCGCGCCGGCCCAAGTGACGGCCTGCAGAGTCGTCACACTTTATTTAAGACCATTATTTTGTTTTAACTATTAGATATACGTTTATGTATTAAATTCTCGTATTATGTTACGTTCTGGCAGATAAACAAAATCTAGCCGTGATTTAGAAAAGTAGAATGCGTTTGTTTGCGTATGGGAAGTTGGCGGAGAAGGAGGAGAGGATGGGAAGATTGTCAATAGTAAGGGAGTTTAGGTTATTTTAGATGACGAATCGAATACTCCTTCCGACTAATGCATTCCAGTTGCATCTCCCGACCTATTGTGGCTCCATTTTGGAATCCTTTATGGCTTTTTCTACCAGTTCTGCAAATCCACCGCCTTGCCTCCTAAGTGGGACGAAGACGCTCTGCTCTCCTCTCGATCGATCGGGCGTATGGTTGGACAAAGACAAAGACCTGCTCGACTGCGCATCCAAATCAGAGCGGTCACCCCGTGCGGCAATTCCCGAATCTTCATCGCCAGCCTCCAGATAACGTCGCGGTATGGCGAAGAGCGCGAGCTGTTCCATGTGGCCGCCGACATGATGCTGAAACTGCTGCGGGCTGACAACCAGAGTTTCGTCGTCAGGAATATTCCTGTTTAGCGCCCTTAGAGTACCCTCCTAGGTAGAGCCCTAGGTAGAGCAGAGGTGGCAGGCACTCGGAACAAGCTGAGTCAAAGGCTGTTCACACGTCGTGGAGGGGATGGCGAGCTGTTCACTGGAAAATTATATGTCGTGACGCTTGTTCAGTGGCTGTGGCTATGAAGGCTTTCGATGACGGCGAATGGGGCCGTGTCGCACAAGCAACATTGCCACTCCAGAAGATGGGTTTAAAGCTCGTGGGAAAACCAGGTGTGTGCATTGCCGAACAGCTTCATGTCGCATGCTTCAGCCGTGCAGACGTATGCTGCAGATCGGCCATGACGTGCTTCCTGGTAGTCGCGTTAGCTGCTGATTGTGTGTCTATCTTTTAGTACAACTATTGCATAAACTAGATCGCCAGATCGTAGCTGATCGACTGTGTGATCGCCACGCTTGCCAATCAAGGCCACGATCCACTCCGTGCGTGGATCGTACCCACCTTTCTGATAATGATGCACATCTCTAACAAGGGTTGAACGTGAGGGAATGTCGGGAGGCGATTGAGAAATTGCATGACATGGAACGTTCGACAACTCTATTTGGTGGTCTTTCTAGTTACCGAGCTGATCGCTCTGTGTCTCCCGCGGCGTGTGCTGAGCATCGCTTTTCCCAGTCGCGTCCCAAGTCTGAGAGTTCTCTGCCGTGTTTGGTGGTTTCCCAGGCTTCATTCCATTCGCCTCGCAACGCCTGGCGAACGGCGAGCTTCGTGGCTGCTACGAGGATCCGTATGGATTTTAGCTCTGTCGGCGGTTCGTTATGGGATCCTACGTACTAGAATGCCGGCAATAGTCTTTACCTCACGCAGGACTCCACATGCAGAGGAGGACCAGCTGGCTTTGCGCCGATTTTTAGTGCGTTGGCATTTTTGACGTGGCGTTTGGGTACGACAGGTGTATTGGGTGTCGCTGCTGTGCACAAACGCCACGTCAAAAATGCCAAAGCGCTAGCGAGCCCTAGGTAAGCGATGCTGTGATGATGTTGAAGACAACAATTTTCAGCTAGTTCGAAAAGGGATGTCTTCTTCGACTTTAAATAGGTGGTCTTTGGATAGCTCAACATCAAAAATAGTTCGAGATGAGTGTCCCGTGGCTGGCGGGTTGCGATGGATCTGTCAGGCCATTGCAATACTTGTTTAGCGAACTGAAGTGATTGTGTGCTACGTCCAACACTCTGCAGAGCCATAGATCAATGATTCAGTCACTTGACTCGTTAGCAGTTTGCTATGTTGTTTGCTCTATTGTCCTGCGACTGGCCACGTGGTAGTCCCTGCTATCAGAAAAGGGGCAGCGGTTAACCCTAACCCTCGCCAAATAGAGAATGATTGTTGATATATGGCACTGCTGGATACCTTTATAGTCACACCCGCTCTTTTTTCTGGTCAAGTCTGTATTAGTTACAGATCCTGAGAAAGAGGCGAGCCATACTGAGGTTCGCCTGAGCCAAGGTGAGTCTAATGAAATTGCTTTAGGTATAGCTACCGTGACCATAAATGGGGCGGTGTGGTTGCAAGGGTACGATCGTAAGCCCAGTTTTGGGACACTAGCCCCACTGCACGTCACGGTCGCTTTCACCACGTACCTGCGGTTTGCTCTTTTCCATCTGAGAAATCACCGTTAGCGGGTTCATTTAAATTTCGAATCGTATGCTCTTTACATTTCAAACAGCCTAATACAGACACTGCGTTATAACCGCAAACAAACCAAGAAATACCAGCAATCAAGCTCTTGAAGGACAAGGACCAGTTGGGCCCAGCAAGGAAAAAGACCAACGATGGAAGTGGTTTAAAGTCACTATCCTTCAATAGTAGTGTAGCTACGGGATGAGACCCTCTGGAAAAGATACGAGACGGCGAGTCCTCTGTCCGATCGACCGAGTATGACAGGCTTGAGCATAATGATTATGGACACATAGCATACCAGCTATCTACATCCTAAGCAGTAATTCTTACCAAACTACAACGTACGCTACCTTATAGTCGAATACACTTTAAAGGCCCCGTCCCTTAATGCTGATATGCCTTGGTTATGCTTCAAGATACTTCTGTGCGTCGTGACAACAGTTGGTGAAGCCCCATCTCATTGCATAGGACGGCTGAGATTCTCAACCTCGGAAGTAACTGTTACGGCCCGCACCCAAAGAGGGGTTAAGACAGTTTTAAGTGAGCGTCACGTCGGAACGTAAGGCAGGCACCTAAGGGCTGGGTGGTCGGAGGACTGGATGTTATATGGGACACTGCCCTTCTAACCCCTTTGTTTTGCAGTGCTGATTCACTGTAAGTGACTTATAGGCTCTGCATTAAAGGCCTTCGCGTGCTTCCTTCAGCACCTTACTAAGCTCTGCTGTCGTAACGCACGTGATTCTAAGCTTGGAATAGTACTGCCCTGTTTCCCAAGGCGGATTTTGCGGTCACGATTTGGGGAGTTTGTTCTTTGGGCTCGTTTCTACGGTTCTGAAGTGGGATATGGCTGCCATTAGGATAGGGGTTTGATTTGGTGTGCTGACACTGGCGACATGGTTGGGTGTAGTGGGTTTGCGTGCGAGGGGAGGGAGCAGAGGGGAAGTAGATTGATAACGGCCAGGGAATAGACAGACCGGCGGTGGGTTTCTTTCCCACCTAATGGTTCGGGGTGGCATTTACTGTCGCTTTGATCGCGAACTACAAGATAGAAAATCCCAATTCCTTAGCTAACAAGCTTGAAACAAACACAATATTCTCAGCTCTGATTATGAAAGAACTATAAACATTTACCAAAATTCAGCTCTCCAATCTCCTCTTCTCGGGCCCCCTTTACCCCCTCGTCTCCGCCTTCCGGTACTTGTCGAAAACTGCCCACATCCTCACCCTCTGTCCGTCGGTAAACCGACCCATGCACGCATCCGAGCTGTAACTCATGTAGTTCTCGACGGGGTCGTAGATAAGCGTCTGCCCCGTCGGCTCGGGACAACTGTTCTGCGTCTTATTACACACACCGGTCCCGACGTCCGCATCTTGGGCGCATCTTGACGAGTTGGCACCCCCGGTCCCCCAAAGTTGAGCTGGATGCTACCCCGCGACGGCTGCACCGCCGCAGGGATCTTGACGATTTCTAAGTCCAGCGTCTTGCGAGAGTTGGGCTGGGTGTAGTCCAAGGGTACCCGCAGCGTACCGCATTGGACAGCAACGGTCGTAGTGAATTCACCTTTGGGACAGGGACCCCATCGAATCTTGGAGCTGGCTGCCGCGGACGCGAAGGCCGCAAGGCAGAGACCGGAGAAAATGGTCTGCATGGTGAGATGATTCTGCCGAGGAGGGCGGCGAACAAAGGCAAGTTCATAAAACTGGTGACGATGGCTGCTTCTTATACACACAATCACCAACATAACGCCGTCTGCCATTACACCGGCCTCGGCCCGGGTATCTCCTGCCCCTCGTATCCCCCCGTCCGTATCTGCACGCAACCTCAACGTCACGCGGGGAATCAGGATCGCGGGAGCCTCTTCCTACCCAGGGAATGGAACTCAAATGGTAGAGTTTAGACATGAAAATTGACCAATCACATCGCCGCCTCGTCGTGTCGTGCAGATACGCGTTTAGAGACCCCTGCTGAACCCCGCTGGTCTTAGCGACACTGCCATCTAGAAAGGACTCGGCACCGAATCAGGAAGACGGGAAGGATTTAGTGATTACCATGGCGGGAAATTGTAGGATCCAAATGTCAGGCATCATCTTCTCCATCATTATTTTCCTCATCATCTTCCCCGTTATCACCACCATGCCACTCATCGCTGGTGTCCATATCCTCGTCATCAAAGCCATCTTCCTCCCCTCCCCACCTCTTCCTCCTCACTACCATCCACCTCAAGTTCACCATCACTTACATCACCAACTCATGGTAGCCAAAATTCCGTATAAGGCGCCTGTCTATTAACCCAGTAGTTCGTCCACTAATCCACGACCAAATCTTGATCCGGCAGTAGCCAAGAAAGCGCGCGAGGAGGCTCACAAGGCCAACCGCAACGTCAAGATCTTTGCCATGCAGTTCTGGGGCACCACGGACAACTTCAATCCATAAGCTCTCCAGGCGCCCTCTCAACCACCGCAAGTTCCACCAGCGGAGCCTGCTCCCAGCTTCCGGCAAGCTCGGCGGCCCGGTGGTGCCCGGCTACCAGATCATAGCTGGGAGGCGCAGACAATGTTCCGTTTTTAGCGGTATCATCCTCAACATGCCGGCCCATCGCCCCCACCGCGGCTCTTGGTTGTTCTTCCTCCTCCTTACACCCATAACGAAAAAGCAATGGCGCACGCGAGCACCAATACTTCCCGACAGCGATGCCTGTGTCGCTGAGCTGAAGAAAGGTGCTGCAGCTCCTACCGCCGTCGTTTGTGACGTCAAGCGCCTTTTGCATCCCGCCGCACGCCGTATAAAGGTAGTAAAAGGGTGCGAAATCTGTCGCTCGCAGGAGCCATTATACATTGGTTGGTGGCGCCTCCGCCGTGACGTGTATCCACGTCGTCTTAGAGTCGGCGGTTGAGATGGCAAAGCTTTTCATCTTCGAGCGAGGATAGGGAGCGAGAAGGGAAGCGAAGTAACGTTGACCTTCATCACGAGATAACCCGGTTCAAAAGTTTAAAACATCCCACAGTCTTCAGGAGACACCAACTTTAACATTGGATACCATCGCGATTCAAATTCTCAGCTATATAAACACTCTTCTAACCACCTTCCCATGCTTCAAGGGGATGAAAGTGTGTGTTCATTTCAACCAAGAATTCCCCGAGTCGGAAAAACAACATGAAAGGATTCTCGAATTTCCATGCCCAGCCCATCCAAAGACTTCTCTTCCCGCAAATGCCTCACCCCTACACCCACACTCGTTGGAAAAGGTCACATGTACTCGGATCTTAATCAGCCAACCCCACGGAGCGGGACTTGGGAGTATTGGGCTGGCTTACCGGCTGGTAACATACCTAACACATGGCACCTGAAGAAAACTCCGAAGGCCAGGGTCTGGGCCTTCCAAGCTGGCGGGGGCCCCGGCCTGTGGTCCCATGCTTCCAGGCTCTGCTGGGTCTACGATATCGACCTTACGGCTACGGCTCTTGGATGCGGGAGATGCGAGAGCGACCGAGGCGAGGGTGAAGGTCGTCGCTATAGGTAGAGCACTCTCTGGTGTTATTTGTTCCCAGTATTATCAGATAAAAGCCCTTTGAGATGTGAATGGGTGATGAGAAATAGTGCCCGAGGAGGGACCGATGTCTGCATTCTGACAAGCGTTCCAAATCCACCTCAGGACGACATGATTCTTCATGTCAAAGCAACGTTCGGTCATACGTCCCTCGAAAAGTAAGCGCACACCAAATGGCTCAACGCACGACGTCTAAATACACCATCAATGTATCATGACGGAATCCATGAAACAATCCAGCCCAGCCATCCAACTGCAGCAGTCATTCTTGCTTTCTTTGTGTCTTCACTTTTGTCAACAGAAGTCGCATCAAAGCCAGCATTTCCGCCCGTAGCGGTCATCTCCCGTATCCTTCTACTCCCCGCTTTTCGTTCCCAAGTCTCCTGGCTGCTTGAGACAAGCAGTCCCAGCGCCGTGGACCTCGCCGCCAAAGTCTCCGGCAGCATTTGAATCACGGCTATGGGTGTTAGTTTTGGGTGGCCAGGTAACGTCGGATGATGGTCCGTGGCTGTGGTAGGATCTGCACCATATTGGAGAAAAATTTCCAGGATATCCGCCCACGCATCGGCGCTTCTTTCCCATGTGCTTGAGGATATCGGATTGTTTTGAGTTGTAAAGTGTGATGCTGCGCTGGTCAGCACAGCGTGCCAGGGGGTGATGCCGCAATACGCCAGGTTTGGGTTCGTCCCAGACTCAAAGATGTCTCGAATGGATTGGGGGTTAGGCGCACCGCCACTTTCTGCTGAGAGAGCGTGCTGGAGAAGATGAACATTGACATCTTGATCAAAAATCATGCCAGACAGACTTTTAGCGGCAATGTAGTAGGATAGTCCGAGATTGGTGGCGAGGGCGTAGAAGGAGTTGGCATCGCTTTTGGCGTTTATGCCAGGTATTTCGACGCTGTATGACCAGTGATGTAGATGGCCATCCTTAGCCACAAACTCTGGTGCTCCCTCGGAACGGTGACTATGGCTGACGATCGTTTCATCATCGCAATACTCCTTATTGCCTGAAATACTGAAGAGGCTGCTATCACCGGCTATCCTGCGCCTTTGTTGATGCTGGTAACTTTTGGGCTGAAGACTTAGGTTTTCGATATGTACGCTTGCATCAGCAGATCTCCATGGAAGAGCTGCATCCACTGCAAGAAATTCGCTCAAGGACCCTGCGTGTTTTGCTGTGTGCGTTTGTGCCGTTCCTCCCTTGGGTGACATCGAAGAGTTCCTATCATAATGAGCATTAGCGTTGCTAAAACGCCAATGGTAAGACACGACGACGTCCAACTGGTCGAGAAGCTTTGGAAAACCGCGACCCAGATCTGCCTCGGCTGCCCGGGCGTATTTCAAACTGTCAGTGACGACGTTCATATCCAGTGCGGACAGGTGCGAGTCAAAGCCTTTGAGTTGCATGACACACGATTTGAGCAGGCATAGATTCGGACTGAAATCCGACTCAGTGGTGTGCTGTTGGATGTTGGCCCATACATCTGGTTTGGAGATCCAGTCAGATACAGTTCGGTGCAGGAAAACGACCTTGGCGTCTGGTGCGATGGATGAAAACCGTGTCGTGACTGACTCCAATAACCCGGCGCAGATGCTCTTCAGACGGGAGTCCATGATTTGGCACCTTTCGAGTATTTCGTCATGGCTGATCGGCTGTATTGGTGCTGTTTCCGCCAGGTCGGGTTCTTCGTCCTCAGCCCAGGACAAACTCAATAGGGTAGGCCCACGGTGAGAGGTCCACCGAGCGGCCTGGAAAATCTGAAAGAGTTGCGAATATTGCTCGCGGTAGAATGGATCGGCGACACGTTCTAGCATATGAGCGTAGAGATCTTCAAGGTCGCTTGGAAGGTGATCGACTCTCCTCCGAAGGTCGGATAAGCGGGTAAAGTCAGACAACCCTTTGGCCAACGATGCCACAACAAGCTTCACCCATAGAAAAACACCCTGCGCCTTCGCCACGATGTCTGCCTCCAATGCCTGCGCCTCGGCCGAGTACCTCCTTGAGAGCTTGTACTGGTCACAATGAAGCCGACACCTCACGTAATGACGGATATCGCCTTGGGTTAGGTCCTGCAACCTCAACCCCGGGAGTGTGTCAAAAGCAGTGCAAAAGGCAAGCAGAGGTCTGCTGGAGAGGCACAGCTTGAGATTGGGAAACTTAGCGAGCCCTTGGAAAAGGTCGACGAGATCCCAGTGGTCGCCGCCGTATTCATCCAACCCGTCGATAAACAAGCATAGCTTGACTTTTCTTTGAAGATGAAGATGGTGTATAAGATCCCCAAATGCTCGTTTCAACCGTTCAATGGTCCAGGGCCCAGGCTCAGGGGGTAGGTGTGGGAAGTTCTGTGGTAGCTGGTGGCCGATGAGTGCGGTGGCTCGTGCTGTCCAGGCATCCCACTCGTCAGGGAGAATGGTGGGGAGTAGATCGCGATGCCGTCCAAGTATGTCGAATAAAAGAAACCTGAGAAGGCCTTCTTGCGATCTTTGATTCTCATCTCCGCTATTCCAGAAGAAAAACCCAGAGGTCTCAAGTGCTGTGGCGCCAGCCCATTCTGCGAGCGCCTCCTTCGTGCGATAATCTTCGGAGATGTACTTCATTAGCGTCGACTTGCCTGATCCAACCTTGCCGTTGATCCAATAGATTCCAGACCCAGTCTCTAACCAGTCGACGAAGCTGTCCCAGCGTCTTTCCGATGTCTTGGAATTGTCGAATATCCACTTGAATGTGTCGCGATGTGGGAGCTCAACGCTTTCCTGCCTGCCGATAGACGATATGAAGGACAGGTTACCCAGGACCCCATTCTCGATCAGGAGTAGGCGTAGCTCTTCCTGAATTTGCCCATCTCGGCGAGTGCTTTCTTCCAAAGTAGCATCCGAGTTTTCATCGAATCGGGGCGCCTGAAATGTCCCGACGCGGCCAAGGGTGCCCTGGAAGAAGTTTTCCTCCTTCTGGACATCTCGCACCGAGCCGGATCTCTGAAATTCCTGGATCTGCAAAAGTCTTTCGGCCTGTTTCTGGAGCTGTGTTGCTAAACTGTCGCGAGTGTGGAGAAAGCCCTCCAGGATAAGATGGGTGGCTTGCGCGAGCTCTTGAGAAGCATGCGACTGTTGCGATGCAAGGTCGTTGAGTGAACCGCTGTGCGCATGTAGGTGTGAGCTGGCTGTGATAGAGGACGCTCAGCAATAGATATGCGTGGTTCTTACCGGAACATAAGCAACATACGAAACTGGATCTCGCCCCTGAAGTCTCGGAGGGTGGCTGCCAAGTCCTCTATCTCCTGCTTATTCCACGACGCCTCTAACGCCTTTCGAAAGCTTTGCCAACTCCGGAACGCCATTGAATGCCTATCTCCGTCCTCTTTCGATAGAAAGAACTGGGCATTCACATCTGACTGGGCAGGGTGATCGTCGGGCGCCTGTTCCTCCACTGTGGGGGAGAACGAGGCATGAACTTCAGGGTCCCATCCGGTAGGCTTCATGTATCCCCCGTGTTTCTCCGCTGTGCCCTCGGATTTCCTATTCAAAAGTTTCGCATTATCGCGCTGTACCCGGCGGCTCGGCGTCTTAACTTTCAGTTTGTCTAGCCGAACCGCCAACTCGGTTGCAATCTCGACGCATCGGCGACACAGATCATCAAGAATATCATCGTTTCCTGAGGCTTTCGAACTAAGCGAGGGTTCCGCGAGCGGCCGATGTTCGGGAAGTTTTCTCCTGAGACCTTGTGCCAGGGTTGCAATGTCGGCCGCAATGACCTCTATGTGAACGTTCTCTGTGAGGACACCGTTGGCCGACTGGTAGAGTTTCCGAGACCTCGAGAGCAATTTGCTCCCAAAGTCCACGAATGAAATAATGCTAGTGGCGACAGATAGAGCGGTGAGGGGTTCCATGATAAGGGTGGTCAATTACCATCTAGGCAGCTTCGTGACCAGCATCGCTGGGAAGAGGCTCTGGAAGAGGGGTAAATAGCTGTCGAGTTAATGCCTTAGGCAAACATTCACCGGAAGGGTCAGGTGCCGTGCTGCGCCCCAATGACGCACCAGCGGCTGCTGCTCTTTTCAGGGTGTTCATTTGTCGCGACCCTAACCCTAAGAACTATTTTCGTCTAAGATGCCTGTACTTTCAGTCTCGCTGGAGTAAACAGTCGTAGGAAGGTGAGCAATGATCAAAACAGCTTCATGCCATGGCCGGTGAATGTAAGAAGCTCATGAAACACCGTTGTGCTCGCAATTTCACCAGCTAATCTAGGTACCGATTTGAGAAACGAGAAGCATGGGTTCCGGATAGACCCGATAAAATGCCTTCCAGTCGGGAGGGACAGCGATGGGCTCGCGCTTCCAGTCGGGGCGACCACGCTTCCAATCAGGAGGCCCGGGTGCGGGTTCTCTCTTCCAGGCCGGCGGGCCGAGTGCCTGTTCGCGTTTCCAATCAGGCGGTCCCGGGGCTGGCTCGCGCTTCCTGTCAGGAGGCACGGTGAGGGCGGCAGAGGCCAAGGTGAGGATTGCAATCCCGGTGAGCTTCATAGTGGTTAAAGGTGGATCAAAGGCCGTGGAGATCTCTATAAGGTTTTTGGTCAAAGAAGTGATAGTCGAGGTTGTGATGGACAAGAGACTTTAGTCTACATGAGAGGGAGGAAGTGCTTTTATAGACGATCTGTCGGCAGGGCTCACTCGGTTTCTATCCACACGATGGCCTCGATATCATTGATCAGCGAGTAAGCCCTGGCTATCTACGACTCGACTTCGCCCATCCCATCCATCGATGACCAACGAAATAGAGCATGTCAACGCGGGCGAATTTGAACTCGAGCTTGAAGCGTCATGATACTACAACTGGGCAAACTCAACATGTTAATGTAACATGGGGGCCATTTTCGCAGCCATCAACGCTATAGACGCCCCTTACTATATACTTTCCTGACGCCAAGAACATCTACACAGGCGTCCAGGGTTGACAAAGATACCAATTTATGTGCGACAACTCGTTTAAATGCATTTTAGGCTCCTCTTGGAAGGTGCTCATCTGATGTCGCATCTTATTATGGTTAATGTCATCATTGTTATTCTCGTTATTATCGTTCTGGGACTGGAGTATTCTGGGATGTACGACCTTCAGACGTCGTACAAACCGTTTGTTTACAGTGTCAAGTTGAAGCTGGAGTTTAGTATTCTGAACAGGCTGGTGGAGTTGGCGACAAGGGGAGGAAGCAAAAGAAGTTCAACATATACGTCTTCGAGGGAGGATAGTAATCCACAGATGGATATAATATACAATAAGGTGTATCGGGGGAAGGCAGTTAATCTAAGGAATAATATATATATACAGTCGGAAACGGCTTCGGGAGAGGAGGTTAAGGCAGGCAGCCAGGCTGTAATCTTAATTACTGAGATTAGTGTTCAGAGGAATATAATGTTAGTAAAGTATAACAGTAATAGTAATCTGGGAAATCTGAATATTAAGGTTAAAGTTAGGGTATTAAGAAGTTTAAGGAGCTTTTCAAAAAGGAATGTTATTAAAGTAAGTTATTAAGTCTTAGTAGTAAACGATAAGTCAGGTGGGGGACTTTTGGAACACCCCTGCCTTTGGAACAGCCCGTGCGTCGGACCTCGCACAACACCACCAAGTTCAATTGCCCACAACTTCTTCAATTAGATAACTACGATAATATAGTCTTCAGTATCAGAATCGCCTAATTCTTCTCTTTCAGAATCACTTAGATCCTCCCTGCCAGCCTCTCTCTGTGAGGCACAAACCTCCTCAATTCCAGCAAACTGCATGTTAAGGTCGACTTAGACCCTCCTTCTCTTTCAGCCTCTTATGCGTTCCAGGCTTTTTTCTACAGCCTCTAATTAATGTACCGTATTTACTAGCTGAAAATTTACGTTATTAAAGGCTTTTACGGCCTTACGTATAAAAAGCCAGTCGCTAGCGGTCCGTGTCTAACCAGTTAAAAAAACCTACCCTTATAGACGGAAATCTTTTAGCTTTTTAGGGGTAAACTATACAGGCCGGTCCTTTAAATTCTTACCTATAATGGAGTTATAAGCCTCTTAAAGGCCTATAGAAATTATGGAGGTCACGTAACCTACATCGCCATTAGAATTCTTAATAACAAGGCTGTTACTTAGGGGCTTCCTAAAGCTAACTGGCTAAAGGCCTGTAGCTTTCTAACCAACTTTAATGTTAGATTTAGTTATTCTATAAACCTTAGCTTACTAGTAGCATTTTAAAAAGGCCCTCTTTTTAGTAACAGTACCTTCGTTAAAGTTAGAAATAACCTTATTATACCTAACTCTGTATTTAGCCTTTAAGGGGCTAAAACTGATAAATCTAAGGGCTGGAGAACGTAAGAGGTGTAGGCTAGCAGAAATAATAACTGTACGTTATTACTAAATACCAGCCATATAAATTCTTCAGTAGTATAATTACTGTAACCATCTAAAATAAGGAGGCGCTTCTCTAAGGGGTTAGCTAGCTAAGTGTGACGACCCTGCAGGCCGTCACTTGGGCCGGGGCGGCCCGACAAATCCCCCGCACAAGGAACAGTGTAGAAAGGCAGTACGCACGGTACTGCGTACTGGGCCAGGGGTGCAAAGACCCGAAGCCCCTACGACCAACCAGCAGTTACTCAGTCTTAACAAAGGTGCTCACCTACTAAGCATCTGTGAGACCTCTAAGCAAGGAGTACTTAATGGTAAGGTGCTCAGTTCCTCATTAAGTAATAAACCACTAAGTAAGGTATAAGGTACCTCTATCTGGTTAGTATAGATAGTTATAATTATACCCACAACCACCATAAGGGACTCTAATTCCTCACGCTAATATTTGATTATTTATTCGTGTCCTACTGTTCAGACTTACCTTTATACATTATAATGACAGTAACTTACAGTGATATTAAACCCCTTATTTAGGAGTGTTAGCTTAATAAGCCGTCTTCAGAACGCCCCTTATTTATTAACGTCTTACTATACGTTCTATCTTAACCCATGCCAGTCCTTTTAAGGCCTGTGTTAGGTATAGGTTATAATATAATATTAACGTCCCAGTTCTAAACGCTGTTTATTAAACTCCAGACACTACCTCTCTCCTACCATTAATATATTAACCTTTAAAAAAGGTAAGGAGATTAAGGAGGTATAAGCTTAACCTTAGCCCCTTACTATCGATAAGTTAGCTGCACGCTTTAAAAACTTAAACCTTAATTAATAAAGACTGGTTAAAGAATTTAATAAAGCCTTCCCTAAAGATATTAAAAGCCACATTAATCTTATTAAAAAACTCCAGGTTTAACTTAACGTTATTAAGTTAGAAAATAATAACCTTAAGGGCTTATAGAAGAAATAAGTGAAACTCCCTCTATTATCACGCTTTAAAGGAGATTTTATATAGTTAAAGTCCTAGATAGCCCAGCTCTAAAGCTATATTACTTATTATAATAAGCAGTTCTTTAAAGAAGAAGGAAAGGTTAGGTTTACCAAAGCCTTATTAAATGGAGTAGTTACTTACTAGTATAAACCCTATGTAAAGATAATTAACAACCTCTCTGTGGATAAAGCATATAAAAAGGCCCTTAAGACTTAGGCTCTTTTTAATAACTTTAATGTCTTTATTAATTAACTTTAAACTAAGTTTAAAGAACTAAACACTCCCAGGCGGGCTGAATAGCACCTTATAACCCTAAGATAGACGTCCTTAATCCTTAAATTCTCCACGTGCTTTAAACTGGAAACAGTAAAGACTAAACTCGGCTAAGAGGCCCTAGTAATACTGTTCTAAAGCGGTTTAAAGGAGCACGTCACTAGAGACCTTTACTAGGAAGATTAACTAAACCGTCTTTAAGAGTTAGTTAAGATAGCTATTAAGGCTGATAACCAGTATTATAATCACTATTATTAGAAGAATTACTAAAAGGAATAGACCCCTCACTAGTTAAATAAATTAAAGAAGGGGAACTAGTTAACTATAACAGGTTACCACCCCAGATTAATAAACATTAGTATAATAAACTATCAGAACCAACCTAACTGTAATAAGCCCTAATAACAGTAACAGAAGCAGTTTAAAGACCTATCCCAGGTTTAGTGCTTTAACTGTAATAAGAAAGGACATATAGTATAGCAGTGCCCGTCGCTAAAGTAAGTTAATTAAAAACCTGTCTTAAAAGGAGGAAAGCATATTAAGTTTAACTTAGGAGATATCCATATTAAGATAGTAAGTAATGAAGAAGATTACACCTAGATAGATAAGTGTAACTTAGGAGATAAGGAAGAAGAGGAAGAACCTTAAGACGTAGTATACCTAATCCTTAAGGGTGTCTTAGAAGAGTTAGCCACAGAAGTGTAGGTTGTAAAAGACTAACTTTAAAGTGGAAATTTAAAACTATTAAAGGTATAGGTTATAAAAGACCGACTTTAGGAAGAGATGTTCTGGTTAGTAGTTATAAGCCTTAAAAACCTTACTCTGTAAGCCTAGGAATTAAAGAAGTCTAAAAAGGACCCTAACTTAGAAATCACCAGGATAGTAAAAGGAGTTAAAGAATTAGCCCTCTAGGCCACCTAAACGGTAAAGCAAGCCCTAAAAGGAGAAAGAGAACAGATTAAGAGAATTAAATTAAAGAAATGAAAGTTCTTCTTAATAATGCCCTTTAAGACTTTTAAGTACTTTAAGCACACTAAGTGGATTAGCACCCTTACCTCCTTAGAAGAAGGACAGCTTAGGTGGCTACCTTACATTAAAGCTAGTGTGCCTTAGACCGGTACCTTAAAGGTCCCTTAAGAAGGCACGAAGTAAGCATATTAGTAAAGGGTTTAAGAGCTGAAGGAAAAACACTAAGAGTTAGTAGACGAAATAAAGGACCTGTAAGTTAAAGGTTTTACTGTAATATTTAAAGATAGAACAGTAAAGATTAAGTTGTAACTTTATAATAGAGTTCGCTTTACTAACTAACTTAAATACTAACTTATTAAAAAGGACTATTTTGTAAAAGAATAAGCTAGGTTATTATTACCTGAATTTTAAGAAAAGGTTTAGGAGAAATAATACACATAGAGGTAAGTGGAAGAAGAAAAGGAATAAGGTACCACTTCCCCCGTTTTATACTTTATAACTGTAGCACCTATAGTTAATATCGACCACCTTAATTACAGAGATATACTGTAGATTAATTACGTATACAACAACTACACTCTTAACTAGTATTATAGGCCTAAGGCCCTTTATAACCACTTCCCTAGCACATAAAGACAGGATTACACAGTTATAAGGGTAAAGTTAGAACTGGCTTACTATTAGGTCTTATACTTTTTAATAAGGGAGTCTAGTGGTAAGCGGAAGGTTACTATAGTTAACTAGGCCCCCGCCATATATTAGTAAGGAGGGGTATTTAATAACTACCTAGTTATAACGTATTTATTACACCTTAATGGAAAAGTTAAAGAGTGGTAAAAGTAAGAAGATTACTAACAGATTTAAAAGTAAAAAGACATTATTATAATCTAAGCTTATAAAGCGTATTATTAACTTATTAAAGACTTTAAGAACATTATACCGTTTAAAGTTAATTAAACGCTAAGGTATAAAAACTTAAGAAAGGTTAATCGCTAGGTTTATTAAAGCTGCCTGTTTTTCTAAAAGGAACTGGGAAAAGGTTACAGGCCCTTTAAAAGGGCCAGAAACCAGTAGTTCGCTAGTTAGTAAAAACCTTAAGAAGAAGAAGAGGCACTTAAAGGTTAAGCTGGATAAGACCTTAAGGACAGATAATTATTATAATTTAGATGTTAAAAAAGTATAAACATTATTCCGTTAATATTAATATAACAGACGGAAAAAAGAGGCTATTTAAGGTAAAAGCAGTAATTAATAGCGGGAGTGCTTCTAACCTAATACACCCCTCGCTAGTTAACTAAAGGAAACTCCCTAATAAAAAGTATAAAAAGGCTATTCTTATTTAAAATAGAGAAGGAGGCCTATACTAATATAATAATAGCAAAGTTACCCACCACTTACTACTCCTAATTAAAGTGGACAGGGATAAATAATAAGTGGACTTTAACGTTATATTAATTACTAGGTATAATATAATTCTAAATCTACTTTAGTTAGAAAAGTACAACCCTATAATTAATTAAAGGAGTGGCTACCTCACCTTTAACAAGTCCCTTAGCTGTAATCACTGTTTAAAGAAAGCTAAAAAGGCACTAAACCGTTCCAGAGATATATAAAGCACTTAAAAGCACACTAAACCTTTAAAATTAAATACAGTTTAGGTTAAGTTTACTAAAACGGTTAAAGGACTAAAAGGTCTACCATATTACCTAAATAATAATTTAAAAGGTAGAAAGAAGTTAGAAGCTGATTTACAGATAAGTAAAGAAGTTAACTTATCTAAGGTATTAGTGGAGTATAGGAAGTTTACCCTATTTTGAAAAAAGATACTATAATTACTAGACTATAGATTATAAGACTATAAAATTAAGTTAAAACTAGAAGCGAAACTCCACAGCTTCCAGCCCTACCACCTAAACCCCTAACAGGTTAAAGCCTTAAGGGAGTATATTAATGAAAACTTAAAAAATAAATTCATTATAAAGTCCCAGTCCCCAGTAAGGTACCTAATGCTATTCGTCTTAAGAAAGGGAGACGGTAAGTTATGTATAGTTATTAATTACCGAACGTTAAATAAAGATACGATTAAAAATCGCTACCTATTACCACTTATTATAAAAATGCGAGAATGGATTACCAGGGTAAATTAGTTCTCCAGCCTTAACTTCCCTATAGGATTTAACTACATTAGAGTAAAGGAAGAGGACAAATATAAAACAGCCTTTTAGACTCGTAACGGGTATTACTAGTACTGTGTTATACTAATAGGATTAATAAACGCCCTTATAACCTTTTAAGGCCTTATTAACAGTGTTTTTTACCCCTTTTTTAATAAGTTTATCTTTATGTATTTAAATGACGTTTTAATTTATTTTAAAACTTTAAAAGAACACTGAAAATATATATAATAGGTTTTAACAGCTTTTAAAAAGGCGAAACTAATAATAAACCTAGAAAAGAGCCATTTCCACATTTAGGAACTAAACTATTTAAGGTTTAGAGTAACCCTTAAAAAGCTTAAAATATAATTAAAGAAGATAAAGGTAATTAGGGATTAACCCACTTTAAAGAATTAGAAAGAATTACAAACCTTTATCAGCTTTATAAATTTCTATTACTACTTTATCAGGTACTTTATAAAGATCATAAAACCACTTTATAAACTCACAGGTAAGGGAAAACCATTTAAGTAAACTAATAAATAGTAGAAGGTGTTTAAAGACCTTAAATACACCTTTATTACAGCATTAATCCTGGCCCTCCCTAATTTCTTAAAGCCTTTCTAAGTTGAAATAAACTCCTTAAAGTTTATAATTAGTAGAGAACTTAGCTAAGTCCAGGATAATGGAAAACGCCACCTAGTTACCTTCTTATTAAAAGGAATCCACAGCTTAGCCTTATAATATCTAATCTATAATAAGGAATTAATAGCGATTATTTAATGCTTTACTAAGTGGGCACTATACTTAAGTAATATAGAAAAACCAGTTTAGGTCTTTTCAGATTATAATAACCTTTAGTACTTCCTAATAAAGGAACTTAGCTTACAGTAAGTATAATAGGTAGAGTTAATAGCCCCGTTCCACTTCCAGATTCACTATATTAAAGGAAAAGATAATAGGTAAGCTAATACTCTTAGTTAGAGACAGGATTATAAGGATATTAACCCAGTCTTAATCCCTATTACTATATTTAATAAAATAAAGAACGGTACATTAGAATATATATTATAAATGTCAGATAATTAAACGTTAGAATAAATTATTAACGTTTATATAAACTTATAAATAAAGTATAACATCTATTAATAATAATAGGATTTCTAAATAAAAAGGTTAGTGGAAGGGACCTGTAAATATAAATACCCTTTAGGAGACTTCTTAAGGTATATATAAGACTACAGTAAAGAGTACCCGAAGTATCTAAACTATAATAAAACTAGTTATTAGCTAGAATAGCTGCCAGAAAGTGTAAACGGCACGCTTAAACCAGGAGTAAGGCTTTAATATTAAGAGAAACTATACATTTACAATCTGGATAAATAAAAGGAGTACGTTTAATAAGTCTATAAGTCTTAACTTAAAAGACATATAGGCTAGGCTAAGACCCTTACGCAAGCCCAGCAAACGTACACCTTCCTAGGAATAAAAAAACTAGTTAAGGAAGTGGTTAATAACTGTAACATCTGCTATTAAAAGCAGAATTAGCATTATAAGCCTTATAGGCTTCTTAAACCACTCCCTGTACTACAGGCGTTATAGAGTTTAATCTCACTTAACTTTATTACCAGGATTCTAAAGTTTAAAGACCTTATTATAAGAGTTACCTATAACTAAATCCTTATAATAGTTAACAGATTAATAAAATAAACTTATTTTCTACTAACCTTAAAGGATATAATAGTAAAGTAACTCGCTTATATCTTTAAGAAAGAGGTAGTTTCATAACACCTTTAGTTAAATAATATCGTTACGGATTAAGATAAGCTAATCGTGTTAAAGTTCTAATAAGGGTTAATGTAAAGAATAGGTGTAAAAAGTAAACTTTTAATAACTTTCTACCTACAGATAGATAGCTAAACGGAGTAAGTTAACTAGATATTTATAACGTATCTTTAAACATACGTTAACTTTAAATAAGATAATTAGCTTAAGTTATTACTAACAGCGCAGATAACTTATAATATAACATTAGTTAAGTTAATAAGTATATTACCATTTTTCGCCAATTACGGTAAGGAGCCTAAACTCCGTTAAGGCCTACTTATTAACGCCCCCTAAGCTGTAATTTGCATAAACCAGATATAAGAATTACATAACTACTTATAAGCTAAACTTAAGTTTACACGTAAATAAATAAAGAAGTTTACTAATAAACACTAAATTAAACAGCTAATACTTAAGGAAGGACTTTACTATAATAGTAAACGAGTTAAAGGATTGACTTTTTAAAAGGGGGACTACGTTTACCTTTTTTCATAAAACCTACATTTGAAACAACTTAGTAAGAAGTTTAACTTTAAAAGGTATAGACCGTTCTAAATTAAGAAAAAGGTCACTACCTTTAATTATAAACTAGACTTACCCGCTAGTATAAAAGTGCGGATTAAGGTTTTTTATATCTTACTTTTAAAACCTGTATTAAAAGGAGTTCCTTTAAAAAAGAAGATTAAAATCGACACTAATAAGGATAAATATAACGTTAAGGAAGTTATAAATTTACGGAAAGAAAAGAACACGTTTAAATATCTTGTTAAGTAATTAAACTATAACTCTGAAAGTAATTTGTGGGAACCAGTTAAAAGCCTTAAGTACCCAGACCTGATTACAGAGTTCTATTGGAAAAATCCAAACTAACTAAAACCAATAATAAAAACCAGAAATAAGATAAGATCTGACATTTAAATTACTATACTGAAGAGTAAGACTACTATAGGACTTAAAACTTAAAAAGTAATAGGAAACTCCTTAATAAGTACAAGAGGACATTTATTAAAACCCTTAACCATAAGTTATAAAAACCTTAAACTTAATAAGAAGATAGGACTTTAAAAGCTTCCAGTAAAAACCCCACGTGAGAATAAGTACTATTAAGAAAAAAGTCAGTAAAAAAGGAGTAACCCTTCACGTATTAAAAAAAGGGAGCTATAAATTAAGTTAAGAAAAGGTTATTAGTTATAACAACCCTTTAAAGAGAGAACCGGCAGGTGTTCCTACTAGAAAGCCTCCCTAGTTAAAAGACTTGCTAGTTTTAGAAGGAGCAGCCAGATAAGCCTCCTCCTGCTCTTAGAAACGAAGGATCTTTACCTTACGGCTAAACGCAGAAAAAGCTCGCTCTTCCATCCTACAGCACTAAACCTTAATCCGTTTAAGTTAAACAGCAGTTTTATAAAGCTCTTAAGTTTTTAACTTTAAGTTCCACGCAGTAACGTCGTACTTAGCGTTAAGATAACACTTCTTAGAAAGGAGCCGTTAAAGGAAAACGTCACTATAACTAAACATATCACATAAAGACAAAGCCCTTATTAGTAAATATTTAAAGTAACTATCTAATTGTACAGTAATAAGACAGGAAAGTGATTTTAAAGAATAATGACTATAAGGTGACATTTATAATCTAAAAGTTAAAGTGAAATCTGTAAGGTTACAGCGATAAGAGGTGCTGTTTTTCAAAGTGCGCTTTTACACACGGTTAGCAGGTATAGTGGCGTTAAAAAGGAAGGAACGCTCTTACTAGGATTCTTTATGGAAAAAGAATGTTAAAGAGGGGGAATTGTGTAACGACCTTACAGGCCGTCATTTAAGCCAGGGCGGCCTGACAAATCCCCCGTATAAAGAACAGTGTAAAAAGGCAATACGCACAGTACTACACACTAGGCTAGGGGTGTAAAGACCCGAAGCCCTTACGACTAACTAACAGTTACTCAGTCTTAGCAAAGGTGCTCACCTATTAAGCATCTGTAAGACCTCTAAGTAAGGAGTGCTTAGTAGTAAGGTGCTTAGTTCCTCACTAAGTAACAAACCACTAAATAAGGTATAAGGTACCTCTATCTAGTTAGTATAAATAGTTATAATTATACCCATAACTACTGTAAGGGACTTTAGTTCCTTACACTAGTATTTAATTATTCATTCGTATCTTACTGTTCAGACTTACCTCTATACATTATAATAACAGCGACCTACAGTAACATTAAACCCCCTGTCTAAGAGTGCTAGCTTAATAAGCTGTCTTTAGAACGCCCCTTACCTGTTAGCGTCCTGCCATACGTTCTGTCTTAACCTACGCCAGTCCTCTTAAGGCCTATGTCAGGTGCAGGTTGTAATACTAAGTCTCCAGAAGAAAGATATTACAGAGCCAGGTAACAGCAGTATTATCGTTAGACTAGCCGTTTTCAGTGGTTTTCCACTTCCAGCCCTTAAATAGCCGTAAATCGCATAAATACCACTGTTATTAAAGGTTTCCACTTTTAAAAATAACAACCAGGTTTAAATACCAGCCGTTAGTAGAGATACACTTAATAATTAAAGTCCAAATTCGATCTCTTTTCTTTCTTTTCTAAAATTTCTTTCGTTCCTTAAAGCCAATAACCAGGCCGTTATCTCCAATACCAGAAACAATGCCGGTTTCATCTATATTATACCTGTAATAAGCCAGAATAGCCTCCACACTGGGGAGTTTTAAATACTTAAACTAAGGCCGAATAACGGCCTTACAGGCTTAATTAGCACGGTTTCTGTAGATTCTTCAAGGTCTAATAATAGAAATTAATAGATTTCTAGCCAAAAACCAGCCGGTCCAGCGTTTTCCAAGGCTCTCGTCGTCTCTAAACATTCTTCTAGCCAGTCTTCAGATTTACACGTGGGTTAGAGGGTAACTAAGCGACCCTTAGAATAGAATCTATTCGGTTAAACGTTCTTCTATAACTATAGAGAGCTTTTACTTAATAATTTAGGACTTATTAGCTAACCCGGAGCCGCGAACTCGATTAAAGAGAGTGGTAGGGGGTACGCTATAGTTTTCAGCAGAGTTACAAAGTAAGCCAGTTTCTGCAAACTCTGCCAGGGCATTACGCAAATCTAAGTCGGTATATCGCTTCATCATTCAATTCTAAATCTAATGAAAGAGACAGCAAAAGAATTGGAGTAGAATTAATTGAGTTGTTAGCGATTTAAATAGATGAGTTTGGTGGCGAGTGGCAAGTCTTTGCTAACAAACCCCGTTCCAAAGGCAGGGGTGTTCTAAAAGTCGGTGCTCTGACTTACCCTTTTTAACCTTCTTATTATTCTTTCTACCTTAAACAGTATAGATAATTAAATATAAATTCTATTCTTATTATATAGTTATACGTTTCTTTAATAACTAAGCAATTTTTAATTAAGAAAAGACATTACCTTAGTTAAGTTTATAACCTTTATCTTTTAAATCTAAAGAGGTAGTAGATTTATCCTTTTCTATATTAACTTCCTTCAGCTTATTTACATCTAATCCACTCTTTAATCTTAATATAGTTAAATTATCTAACTTATTAGTCTTAGTTTCTTATTTAATCCTGTCTAAAGGACAATTTATTAACTGGGTGATGGCAAAAAAAAATTACTATTATTATTTAAGTTTAAACAGTAATATCTTTCTCACTTTAAGCTAATGTGTTTGATAAGCGAACGGATAATATAAGCGAGCGGATAATTTTCCACGCGTCACACCTCCTTACCTTTCGCAACGTTTTCCTCCACTATATAATATAGCATTGCGTTTAAACGAAGCGCAATTAATCCTAGCCCTTAAAGCTCTTGAAAAAGACCCAAAACTTCCTATTTCCAAAGCAGCGGAAATCTATACTGTTTCATATACCACACTCTATAACCGACGTGCTGGTCGGCCTGCACGACGCGATATTCCAGCTAATTCGCGAAAGCTTACGGATTTAGAGGAAAATACGATTATTCAGTATATAGTTGAGCTATGTGCACGCGTATTCCACTCTTAGCTTTGTTACGTGGAAGATATGGCCAACCGACTGTTACGCGAACGCGACGCGCCCCCTGTCGGCAAACGCTGGGCTTACAACTTTGTCAAACGCCAGCCAGAGCTCCGAACGCGTTTATCGCGTAAATACGACTACTAGAGGGCTAAATGCGAAGATCTAAAGATTATTAGCGAGTGGTTTGCCCTTATGCATAACACGAAGGCTAAATACGGTATCCTTGATGAAGATACATATAATTTCGACGAGACTGGCTTTATAATAGGCATTATTACTCCCATTATGGTAGTTACTACCTCAAATGGCCGTGGTAGGGCTAAACAGGCCCAGCCTGGTAATTAAGAGTGGGCTACAGTTATCTAAAGGGTGAATTCTTAAGGCTGGGCTATCTTACCGTTTATTATCTTAGCTGCGTAATACCACCTTACTAACTGGTATTAAGAATGTAACCTCCCGGCTACTTGGCGTATTATAATAACCGATAATGGCTGGATTACGAATGAGAAAGGCATGGATTAGATTCAGCATTTCAATTTACACACATTGTCTCGTACAAAGGGTAAATATCGGCTTCTAATCCTCAACGGCTACGAGAGCTACCACTCCAATAAATTCGAGGCTTACTGCTAGGTATATAATATTATTACGCTCTGTATGCCTGCACACGCCTCACATATACTTTAGCCTTTAGATGTTGGTTATTTTAGGCCGTTAAAGAAGGCGTACGGCTATCAGATTAAGCAGTTGATGCGGATGAGCATTACACACATTAGCAAGCTGGAATTTCTCTGTTCGTTTAAAGAAGCGTTTTTTGCTTCGATTACGGAAAAAAATATCCAGGGGGGCTTTGCCGGAGCTGGCCTTGTGCCGTACGACCCAGACAGAGTAATATCGAAGTTAGATGTGCGTATTCGAACCCCAACACCACCAACCTCAGGCCAGGCCACACTATTACCTTGGGTCTCCTAAACGCCACACAACCCTCGAGAGGCCACCTTACAGTCAGTGTTTATTAAAAATCGAATTTCCAACCATCAGGGCAGCTCACTAACCTTAATGCTAACGGCTGTGGATCGATTAGCCAAAGGTACAATGGCTGTGATGCACGAGGTGGCTCTTCTCCGTACGGAGGTCTCCGCATTACGAAAGGCCAATGAGGGGCTTAGTAAACGACGGAGGGCT
>Ga0247780_1000314_pt1 | contig 48412 bp, 46 predicted proteins | sample UWRJL079202R5_FD_179927 | JGI IMG/M metagenome (GOLD analysis project Ga0247780, IMG submission 179927) | Plant litter microbial communities from Arlington Agricultural Research Station in Wisconsin, United States - UWRJ-L079-202R-5 | ecosystem: Environmental > Terrestrial > Plant litter >...
TGATCCACAGCATCAAGCACGGGCCATTCTTAGGAAGTGAAGTCGAATCTGGGTTTGGGCGGTAGAGAGGAAGAGAAAAAGATGGGCGGGACCGCATTCACTCGCGGATCTTAACGCACCTTCTGTCATTTTCGATTCTATGTATCCTGGCACGATGGCGTTCACTCTGATACTGCGAGATCCGTACTCGGCAGCCAACGATGTGGTCAAGCCTATGGTATGCCAAGTTGAGCCATACTTCCTCAAGCCGCGGCGAGTAGCCTGCAAACTGAGATAGATAAACATACCAAGAAGTCCAGCCTTTGATGCAGCGTACACAGACGTGCCGGCGACGCCTTTTGATGCAAGAACACTTGAAATATTGATGATACAGCCCTCTTTCTGATTTCGGACCAGCTTGCGGGTAACTTCCTTGCAGCCGTAGATGGCGCCCTGAAGGTTAGTCTGAATAATTTTATCGATTTCCTCTGTTTTGGTTTTCAGGAGCAGGGAGGATTGAGAGACACCGGCGCAGTTGACGAGGATGTCAACCTCGGGCTACAATGGGTAAGTGAGCGAAGTGGGATGCCGGACTGTGACGAGATCACCCACACAAGAGTCTACAGCTTCTTTCCAGGATTCTGGAGACCTGACGTCGAGTATCTGAGTGCGCAAGCACTTGGGGAGGAGAGTTTTGCGCATTTCCGGGGCTGCATTCGCCATGAGCTTCGCCATGAGACGTGAGTGTGCCTCCTCCAGCCGGGTCGTGTCACGGCCACACATAACCACCGTTGCACCCTTGGCGGCGAAGCGCTGTGCGATGGCGTAACCGATTTGCCCGGACGCCCCGGTGATGACGGCGCATTTGCCGAATAGGGTGCCGATATTCCCGGCCATTTTCAGAACGTTATTTTCAGGAGAGCTGGGAGGTGGTGAGGCAGCTGCAATTGGAGGCACTCGACCTGGCGTAGTTCCGCGAAGGGCACTACGCAATTTAAACGCGAGGTCATGTGCTTCAGCGCCTCGGAACACGGATGTGAGCGCCTATCTATCAGGGGTTGGGTAACTTTCAGGGCGGGACGAAGTGGGGAGCACCCCCTGCAAATCAACTGCGGATTGGCTTCCTTTTTTTGGGAAGTGAGTTCTGCTGTGCGTTCGGCTCCAGGGGGCACACCAACTGAAAGACGGGAATCTCGCAACTTTCAGGCTGGACGGCGGACTTGGCGCATACGGCTTCGTTCGTAGACTTTAGCTGTCATCACCCCGGAGGATCGGTCCCCTCGATGCCTTGGCCTCCGATCTATCCCCTCAATTGCGCTCAGCAGGACACCGCCGTGCTACAGACACGACGCCAGAAACATTTCGCCGCTTTCCTGTCGAAATCTTTTTAGCTGACGCGCAGCAATTGACAGCCGCCTCCCCTCCTCATGAGTTCTGCTCACCGCGACTCTGGCCGCGGCTCAGAGCTCGCAACCTCCAGCCCGCCACCTGCATCGCTGGGAAAGGGTACAAAGGATGGTGTTGTCGATGCAGGGCTGAAAAGCCAAGATCATTGTACGTTTGTGCGCCTGGTTATATGTCGCCGCGCTGGAAGTTGCGGGCGGGTGGAATGAATGATTTGTCGCGTCGCAAAACTTCCAACCCTGGACGCCCACCCCTCACCCATTGTCGCACCCAAAACGCCACAGGCACTGGCTAGAGAACTTGAGAACTGACGCTGCGAGTAGACAAACGAGCACTCCCAAAGTGGCGGTACGCGCTGCGACAACGACTTCTGCCGCTCGTGCGGTGGGAGACGCCGTATCTTGCCTACCTCCAGAACAAGCTGCGCACTCCGGCCCTCGATAGCTACTTTGCCATCACAGCGAACCTGGGCACACATACATTCTTCATGACTGCGTTGCCTATCATGTTCTGGTGTGGCTTCCCGGGGTTTGGGAAAGGGTACGGACGCCCCTGGACGAGCTGTTGAGAGGGGCACACATAGGACGAATCCGCTGACGATTTCTTGCAGACTTGTCCGCATCCTTGCCTACGGCGTCTTCTTCTCTGGCTGGCTTAAGGACATGTGCTCGCTCCCGAGACCGCTCTCCCCGCCGCTACACCGCATCACTATGTCTGGCTCCGTCGCCCTCGAGTACGGCTTCCCGTCGACGCACTCAGCCAACGCCGTCTCAGTCGCCGTCTATTCTGTCCTGGTCTTACGCAGTGAGAGTAACATCTTCTCACCTACTGTGACACTGGGGCTCGAGATTCTGGCCTACTTATACACCGTATCCATCGTCTTTGGCCGCCTGTACTGCGGCATGCATGGGTTCCTGGACGTAATTGTTGGCTCGGTCATGGGTGCTGCTATTTCTCTCTTCGAGTTCTACACTGCTCCCGTGACCGACGAATGGATGCTGTCGAGCTCGTGGGTTGCACCCTTTGTCTTGGCCCTCGTGATTTGTGTTCTCGTCCGCGCCCATCCCGAGCCGGCCGACGACTGCCCCTGCTTTGATGACAGTGTTGCCTTTGCAGGCGTTATCATCGGAATCGAGTCTGGCACATGGCACGTCGCGCGCTCGCACCTGGGCGCCGTCTACTTCGGGCCATCCGCTACCTTCGACTTGGCGGCGCTTGGGTGGCCTGTGACGTTGGCCCGCATCGTCTTGGGGGTGCTCATGATCTTTGCCTGGCGCGAGGTTGCGAAGCCGACCCTGCTGCGTATCCTGCCGCATGTGTTTCGTGTCATCGAAACTCACGGCTGGTCGCTTCCGCGCCGCTACTTCGTGCCCGCCTCGGAGTACAAGGACGTCCCGCTTCACGTGCGCGACGACAACGTGCTACCGAACGTGAGTGACTTCCCCAAAATGGTTCGCAGCATCCGGGGCCCGGGTCGCGGTAGATCAGTGAGTATCGGCCCCCAGAGTGCCGCCGATGCGTATGAGACGCTAGCATATCGGGAGAGGAGACGGAGAGAGAGCCTCGAAAGTGAGAACGGGAGCGTGCGGCCAAAGCGCAGTCTGTTAGATCTGAAGGAGAAAGCCGCCGAGACGGGGGCAGGCGCCGAGGCAGCCAGCGATGGAGAGGACCAGACTGGGACGTGTGCTCAGGCATCTGGAGTGCAGAGTGGCAGTCTGGCCGACTACGAGCAGATGATGGGAAGGGGGACAGTGGCGGGCAACAATCCTTCGTTCAATAACGGAGCAACGGTCAAAACTGAGCCCGGAAAAGGGGAGGAGCTCGGAGAAAAGGAGATGTTCTCGCAGCTGGCCAAGCCCAGAGTGAGATACGATGTTGAGGTGGTGACCAAGCTGGTCGTCTACACAGGTATGTTCCAGTCATGATTGCCCCGTCCCACTTTCTATTATCTGGTGTAGATGCTAATCTGAACTCACTACACAGGCATTGGGCTTTTGGCGGTAGATCTTACACTCATAGCATTTGAACTGGTCGGATTGGGGGCTAGTCACCTGTCCTTGCAGTCATAGAGTGAGGCTCTGCTCTCGGGAGCGATGCATCTTGTTTATAACGATCTCGGCATTGCTGTAATGAACGGGTACATAATGAAAGATATGATCTGATCAGAAGCAGGGATGGCAGTCGATGTTTCTCCATTCGGCGCGGCAGGTCTAGGAGGTTGCCTGGAGCGCCATCCGACTGCACCGGTCCGCATCTCAAGTCCCCATTGTTGTAGGCAGTCGTTGGGAAATCCCCGTTCGGACTAGAGACCGATCTGGCGGCATTAAAGTATTGTTCCATGCACGATCAAAGTCCTGCTTCGTCCCAAGGCAAATGACTACCTCATTGGCACTCGACTGCTTCCCCCAGCCAACACTTCTACCTGCCTAGTAGAGGGCCCGAGTGTATCAACATTGAAGGACATGCAATCATGGGAGAAAAACACACACTTCCGATGGTGAAACCAAGGTGACGTTCGCGACTCACCAACAGTGAGGTCAGAGAGACTGCGGCTTAAGCCGGGGTTTAGCCTGCATGCGCAATCACGTGCATATTGAGTTTGCGGAAACTAATTTCTGTCATGGTTACTTCTTTGGGCATAGCCTGACCACGGGTTTGTTAAACTTTTCAGCGCATGAAGCCTCCCTGCGAAAATGTGCCCATGTAACAGCGCCTCCGCTGCCCCATTCAGGGACCCGGCAAGAGGAGACTTTTGAGCCTGACTGCCACCTCAGATTTGTGCGACATTCGCCTCCACGGAGCTTCTCCACGCACTGGCGGCCTTGAAAATTCGTGAGATTGCTAGGATTGGTCAACCGCAAAAGTCGAATTCGCCTTCCCTGGACGCGAGAGTCTGAAGTCGCAGGTCCCGCCCCAGCGCAGCTCGCTAACCAGAACCGGCTAGCGGGCGCAGCGGCCCTCCCTCTTTTGGTTCACGCCCACATTTAATCTGATCGGCCCAGATTCCTCGCAAATCGGCCCACAGGCGAACAGCACCTGGCAGCGAGCAAACCAGACACCCCATCGTCCCCCAACCCCCCCGCTGCTGGCGAAACCACGAACCCCCAAGTTAATCGGCCCTGACCCTCAATCTGCCATTTCCTGCTGCATCGCACACGGCACTTGCGAAGGCGCCTAGGCGCACCCTTCTGTCGATTTGTGATACCAGGAGGCGCCGTTTTCTGCACTGTCGGATCCGCCCAGCTCGCACGTCACCGTCGTCGCAGCACAATTCGGACGCATGTAGCATCCGGTATCATGTCCACCGAAGCGATTGGCGCTGCGGCGCCCGAGGCGACTATCGTCACGGGCGTCGCTGAGCAGTCCGCCGGCACCACCTCCAAGCCCACCGGCCTGCATTCGCCACCCGATAGCAACAATGCGATGAACCTCGACGGTAGCGACTCGGAATTAAGCGATATCGACGAGGTCGCCGACAAGCTGAATGGCAAGCTCCATGGCGGCGGCGCACCCATCCCGACCGCGGAGACGGCGGCAGAGATTGAGCCGGAACCCAAGATCGAGGAGGAGGTCGAGGACATTGGTGAGGTCCTACCGGACCACTACTCGGGCACGGTACCTGTCTTCAGGCCGACGATGAAGCAGTTTCGAGACTTCAAGCTCTTCGTAAGTCTCATTGGCCGTGGCGCAACTGCTGTGCGCCATGCTCTACTGACACAGGGATGCAGATGGGTAAGGTCGATCAGTACGGCATGAAGTCCGGCATCATCAAGATTATCCCTCCCCAGGAATGGAAGGATTCGCTGGCGCCATTGGACGAGATGATCAAGCAGGTCCGGGTGCGCGAGCCGATCAAGCAAGACATCATGGGCTCCAACGGGACGTATCGACAAGTCAACATTCTCCACGGGCGATCTTACAATGTGCCCCAATGGAGACAGCTCTGCGACCAGAGCGAACACCAACCTCCAGCGCGGCGAGGTGAACGCCGCGCAAATGCCGAGAAGCACAAACCCGCCCTCCGAGCCACTCGTTCCTCGGGCGCATCGAAGAGCACAGCTGCTGCGGCCAAGAAGCGGAAGGGAAGAGTTACCCCGGTCTCGCCTCCGCCAGAGAAAGAGGAGGTGGTCGATTCAGTTGAGCAGGACCCTGGCGTTAAGGAGGAAGAGTGTGAGGACGATGCCCCGGTAGTACGCAGGATGGGATTTGCGAGGCAGTCGAAACCGAAGACTCAGTCTACGTCTGCGCGGAGGAAGTACGTGCGCCGCGAAGGCTCCGCGAGAATCGACGAGGAGGCTTTCCGGGACTGGGACTACCGAATGGACGTATCCGACTACACACCCGAACGTTGCGAAGAGCTGGAAAGGATATACTGGAAAACTCTCACATATGCTCCTCCTCTGTATGGAGCCGATTTGATGGGTACCCTCTTCGACGAATCCCAGGACACATGGAACTTGAACAAGCTGCCAAACCTCCTTGATGTTCTTGGCACCAAGGTCCCCGGTGTCAATACTGCCTATCTTTATTTAGGGATGTGGAAGGCTACTTTCGCATGGCACTTGGAGGATGTTGACTTGTACAGCATCAACTATCTCCATTTCGGCGCCCCTAAGCAATGGTACAGCATCTCCCAGGGCGACGCACGGCGCTTCGAGGCGGCCATGAAGAATATCTGGCCCACAGATGCAAAAGCGTGCGATCAGTTCCTCAGACACAAGGCGTTCCTCATCTCGCCTGCTCATCTCAAGCAAAATTACGGTATCACCGTCAACAAATGCGTGTCCTATCCAGGGGAGTTCGTGGTTACTTATCCGTACGGCTACCACTCGGGCTACAATTTAGGATACAACTGCGCAGAGGCAGTCAATTTTGCCTTGGACAGCTGGCTTCCAATGGGGAAAATAGCCAAGAAGTGCCAGTGCGCACAAGCTCAGGACAGTGTGTGGGTTGACGTTTACGAAATAGAACGTAAGCTGCGCGGAGAGGAAACAGAATATGAGGAGACGGAGGACGAAGAGGAAGAGGAAGATGACGATGAGAACAATACCGGGCTTCCTAGTCCTCCTTCCAGCCACACTGTTCGGGTCAAGGCACCAGGAAAAAAGCGCAAGCGCACGGCCGATGACCAGGGCGAGAGCAAGGCGAAGAAAAAGAAGATCCGCCTCCGCCTCAAGTCGCTCGTCGAGCCACCGTGCTGCCTCTGCCCTCACGATATCCCCGGAGCCGAGATGATGCCCACCGAGGATGGCCGGCAAGCACATCGCATGTGTGCTTTGTACCTTCCGGAGACATATATCGAGACGGTCGACGACAAGGAAACTGTTGTGAACATTGGCGGCATCGACAAGGCCCGCTTGGAGCTGAAGTGCTTGTACTGTCGCTCCAAAAAGGGCGCCTGCTTCCAATGCTCACAAAAGAAGTGCCCAAGGGCTTACCACGCGACATGTGCGGCGGCGGCTGGAGTGTTTGTGGAAGAGGCAGAAGTGCCAGTCATCGGAGAAGATGGGACAGAATACAAGGAGCAAGCCTTCGAGTTCAGTTGTCGCTTCCACAGAACGAAGCGAGACAAGAAACACGACGGAGAGTCGCTTGAAGACAGCAAACAGATTCGTGAGGCGGCGGCAGCGCTCAAAACGAACGATATCTGCCAGATACAGTACTTCAAGGGAGACATCTTCGCGGGAGTGGTACTCGAGAACCGTCGGGATGAGGAGACCCTGCTTCTCCACATCATCCCCAACGGGTACGTTGGTACAAGTCGCCCCACATGGCATAAGCTAACAACTGGCAGTGATCGCGTCGAAGTTGAATGGAAATGGCTGCTTCTGCCCGACCCTGCAGACTTCCGTCTACCCAAGGCCTCCCCCAACGCGATTCCCATGCCCACATCGAGGAAGGCCCAGAAGGAACTCAACGCCAAAAGGCCAGTGGATGATACCCCCAGGAAAGACGATGAGTTCGCCACGGGTTTCGTCTGGGCCGAGTTTCACGCTGGTGATCCTGTTCAAAACAATGAGCAGGTCAAACTGGATCTGTGCAAGGAAAATCAGATCTGGCACTACCTTGGCAAGACTTCGACAGAGCTGAGGGCACAATATACAGAGGACATGTCCAGGCCGCTTCACAACCTGAAGAGCAGTTTTCTGGACTCAATACCGAAACCGCCCAAGCCTGCGTCGATGGCCGCCCCCCCTAAACCAAAGCGGGTCTATTCGGCGGCATTCCCAACGCAGGGCGGCGTGGTGCCGAAGGTCTCACCTGTACCGTTGCCCGGGACGGTGGCAGGGACATTCGCAGCGAATTCAGGCAAGCCTTATATTTACAAGCCACGGAAATCCGGCATCCCAGGCGCTAGCGTTCCGTTTGCGACGCAGCAGTTTGCGCCCAAGGGCGCTCCGAACCCCATGTCTCGGGGCATGCTGCCACAGCTGCAACCCCACCAGTTCGCCCAGCAGCCACCGCCTCCGCAATCGGTACACCACCAGCAGGCGTTGCAGCCGCGACAGGGGCAGCACCAGCAACATCACTTCCAGCAGCCTCCGCTGCAAATTGAGCAGTACCGGCCGCCTGCCATGGAACCTCGACCAAAGAAATCATTGGCGGCTTTCTCTTCGGATCGTTTCGCGCCGGTCGGAGGTAGTAATGGATTCCCGCAGCTTCCTGGCTTGACCTGGCCCCCCGCTCACATGAAATCAGGGCACCATTCTCAGCCTCAATCAAGAGTCTGGCCTCCATCGACGGACGCGGCCACCACTGGGCCGCTTCCAACCCCGATGACATCGTCGGCCATCAAATCACTGGTTCCCGCTCCTCCACAAAACGGTGCTGCAGGAGCACAACCACTGGCCAGCGCACACCAGAAGTACAGCTTCTTCCAAGTCTATAATAACAGGTAGGATCGCGTGATTGGTTGTCCCAGACACGCCACCGTGCTAACATTCTTCCAGGGATTCGGCTAGGTATCGAACACCATATGGACAATGGGGTGGCTTCACAAATGGTTATGAGGGCAATCTGCGAGCGTTTCTCATTAAAGCTCAGCGCTCTCTGGCCGGCGACAAGTCTCCTCTCAAAGCTATCCCGCCATCGCTACTTCAGCCCTTACAGCCGCGGCCGAGCGCCTCTCCGGGAACTGGTGGCTCGCCTTCTACCGGATATGGCTCTCCGTACAGCAGGTTACTGTCTCGCCCGGACTCGCGCTCACCTCAACACACAACTCCCCAGTTCTCACTCGACACAAGCAGAGAGACCCCGCCGCCCCATTATCAGACTTTCTCGCAGAACCCCTCAGCTTCCGGAGGCAATGCCAGCGGCTCGATCCCGCTTCATCCTACATTCCGATCCCAGTTCGGGTCGTGGCCGCAAAGCCCTGCAAGCCAACCTGGGGATAATGCTTGGTCAACAAACCCCAATTCCCCTGCCCCCGGACATCCACACTCACGTCCGTTAAGCCAGCATGGGCCGCTGCCAAAGACCCAGTCGTTCGCCAAGCAAAGCCACAGTCCGATTCCACTGCCGCCTTACGTGAAGCAGGCTGCGGCATCCTCTTCCACAAGCGGGCCGAAGCCTTCACCTCTAAGTTGTTCACCACAACAGCAACAAAGCCCGTCACCCCAAGGCATGAATTCTATGAGTGGATTACATTCTACCCCGTACCAGCACGAGCAGCCGCAGCTCCCGACTACTTTTTCAGGAACGACACCAGCAGCTCAGCACTCTTTTAGTATTATCACTACCCCGGCGCCGCCTCAGCACTATAGCCCACCGCAGCAGCTCCAGTGGGCCCCACCATATGAAGCGCAATCGCCTTTGACGATGCGCCAACTAGAACTCTCTCCAACCGCATATTCAGCACCACCGCAGCATCTGCAGCCATCAAACCCATACTACCAGGTCCCAGACCAACCACAGGCGCAACATGCACATGCACCCCAGTACAACGGACCACCAACGATGTATGCCGATGCACAAGCAGCAGGGGCACCCGATCTTGCGGATACCTCGGCGGATCCGATGTCAATAGTAGAGCGAATGATGCTAAACCTGAAGAGGGCGACCCAGTTGGGGAGGCCAGACTAGGAATCGCGCCTAGGTGCTTAAGTAATGATGTATTTGCATGGGGGCAGTCAATGAATATTCGGACGGAACGACATGGTTTTGGGGCGTTTTGGCGAGGGGCTGCGACCGGATATATTGGACAGCCGGGATGGCCAGGAAGGCCGGGCTGGAGTTGTTTTGTTACCCTTCTGGCAAGCTAGACACGGTTCGTGTATAAATACTAGCAGCGTGGCTTAGATCACTGGCTTCGCGAGCCTCATATCTTGAACTCACAACAGAAATTCGAGACAGGCTTTAAACAGTAAATAGTTTTGTTCCAAGTGCATGGAGATGCTGGCAAGTGAGCACGAATAGAAGTGTTGCTAGGATCTTGGGACACACCACCAGAGTCAGCCCCCACCGAGACTTGCGCGACTTCGGTATCAGTGGGCAAGAAAGGCAGTCACAGGGAAATGCCTGGCAGCCTGACAGCCAGTTGGAAGCTGGTGGCATGTGAGTGGCTGTCGCGTGGGACATGCAACTCGAAGACGATCGCCAGTAAAACATGGAGGTGGGGCGGGCCAGGTTTTCGCGACCCTGCATGACCGATCAGTTGTGACGTCAAGCATGACATGCAACCCTTCTGGCCGCGTTTCTTGTCGGGATTCCCTGCTTTCGCGAGCACGAACAAACCTTTTCTGTCCCTTCTGATGATAAATACGTGTGGCGTCCCTCGCTGGGCCGTTTACCCTCGATTCTTTTGCTCTAGTGTCACTTTGCGCATCACATCCATCCTGATCAACGCCCTTCCAACCAACCGTCTTGCGATCTCCAACCGCCAAGCGTTAGTGAATCGCTTGTAATCACACCGAAAACACTACCACTTACTTCTCCCCGCCAGCGGCATCAACTGCGCTCGCATCCGATCCACCACAATTACCACCCAAACCAAACCAAAAAAACCCCGCAAAAATGGGCGGCGGACGTCTAGACACAATCTCCAAGCGCAACCACCACGCGGCGCGCGAAGTCGAGACCCTCTTCTGGCGCGCGCTGTGCGACTCGCCCGAGGCCGCAAAAGAATACATGGCCAAGGACTGCATCATGATCAACCCGTTGTTCGCAGGGACTTCCAAGCCGATGAACAACGAGAGCGAGCCGACGATCGACCAGATCCTTGAGGGCGCCGAGCCGTGGACGGGGTACAGCTTCCATGGGGACCCGATGGTGGTGGAGATTGATCTGATGGCAGTGGCGCTGTGCTATAAGGTCACGCTGTTCAAGAAGTCGAGTAAGGGGGGGACGAGGGAGGTCGTGGCTAGTGTTAGTAGTAGCTGGCGGCAGACGGCGGGGGCGGATTGGTTGCTTTGTGCGCAGCATGTTGCTTATTGTGATGATGCGGATGATTGAGGGGGTCTGGGTTAGGGTGATGAAAGGGGTTGACGGGAGGCTGGTGCCTTGGACAGGAACTGGATAGAGACTGGGGCGGTCGCTGTAGGATGGGAGTCTTTATGGTTGGGTGTGGCTTAACTATCATTTTTAATCCAATTTAAGCGTCGCATTTCACCGATTGTTCGGAGGACATTTGCCGGTTCGAGCGTGATTCCTTCTCGGCGATTGGGCAGAATCACTGACAGGACCGCATGGAAGTTTTAGCCACCAATCAGCGTTCGCCGCTGTGTCAAACTACGTGCTCCGGCATCCTCAATGTGCTGTCTCGGTGGCACTGGACGCTAACGAGATGCTAAGAACTTGCAGGCCTTTGGTGATAACGATGTTCATCCCCATGCTCTTGATTGCCTAGAGCAGTTTCAACCCTCGACATTGTAATTCAAGTGACATTGTCAGAGCAGAGCCTCTTTGTAGGCCTCAAGGAGCCCACTCGCGCCTCCGTCCTTCGGGGTGGAAGCATGAAGTTGAACCATAACTGAAGCGAATATTTCCATCCGGTGCTGAAACGAGGTCTTGCAGTCTGAGAGCGCATTCGGGGTTTTCTTTCGGTACTTGGCGTATTCCTTTACTCTTAATGAGCTGCAGGTTACACCGAGACGTCCGCGAGGATATTCGGGGCAGCTGCTCCCGAGGCGCGACGGAACTCGTGGAGTGTTTCGTTGGGAATTGAAGCCAGGCCCAGGGTTTCTCTGCGAGGATCGCCCTTAGCTGCCGCGCTCCTTCCCTCCAGAATATGAAATGCTTCCATCTCAGGTAATCCTACATACGGCAATCATTCTGCGTTGCGTAGAAGGTATGGTATGGCGCGTCTTCCGATTAGGATGTGATCGATGGGAGCATCCTGGCCTATTTTCCTTTTAGCGTAGCATTCAGCCAACCTGTCAGCGTCCTGCGAACTCGAATGTTTCTAGCTGCCAAAGGCTCGGATGGGGTCGTACTCATCGCTTTGGCTGCTGTAGCTCAGGGTATCCTTGGAAATCAGACATCGCTTGCCGGAGGCCATAGTGCCGATGAGGGAAAGGCGAGTAGGCTGACCATAAGCAGACCTGCTCACGCCTGGCTTCTTGCCGTGCAAGGCCGACAGCCAGAAATTCGTCCCGCTCGGATTGTCAGTTCTGAGGCAGCCAGAGGCGGTGCCATCCAATCCACATGGAAGTTAATATCCTGCAAGGCAAGAGCGAAGATCGTGACTTCGGAGCCCGCAATGAGGAGCGCATTCCCCTCTACCTCAAATCATCACGAATCACAAATTGCTTGGCAATAGAATCCCACACACTTGGGCTCAAACATTTGTTCTTTGTAATAATAGATAACGACAATAGATACACAGGACTCTGACAAGCCGGACTAAAACCGAATTGAGATGAAACGAACCTGCACGGAAAGGACCAAAGAGAGGCATCTTTTATCTATTCCGTCTAGAACACATAGCAAAATCCTCGACAATTCCAGCACCCTGCGTCATCACTCAGGCTCTTCCTTCAGCCCGACTCCACGTCCAGCCCAACCCCATGTCCAGGGCGCCCCCCGCCCAGAACTCAGCAACGCCTCGCATTCCGAATCGCAATGGAAATCGCATCAATCGACAACAAAGCCGCCCCCTTCTCATCCGGCGCAGTAAGATACACCCGACTGCCAGCCGTATACGTCACATTCCTTTGATTCTCCAGCGTCGTACTATGCGTGACTGTAAGATTCTGCTCGCCCAGATAGTCTTTCCAGACATCAACCGCCTTATCCCCGCCCCCGATAAGCAGCGAACGTTTCTCCTTCTGCCCCACAGCGGTGATACTCCCCAGGTCAGCCGTATACTGCGGGTCAAAAGTAGCGTTGTACCCCCTGGGCAGCGTCGCCGTGCCGCGGAGGATGTTCCCAAAGGTGCCGGTGGTGCAGCCCTTCTCGAACTCGAAGGTGACTTCGTAGCGGCAGTGGCGCTCACGCGCGGTTTGGGAGGAGCCGTCTTTGATCTCGACTTGGTAGTGCTGGTCGAACAGCAGTTCGATGGTGTCGCCGGCGATGCTGGTGAATTTGCCGAAGGATCCGGTGGGGCAGCCGTCGCCGGAGAGGAATTTGGCTGCGACGGCGCGGACCTTGGCTGGGGTTTGGCGGGGCGAGAGGATGGACAGACTGGTGGTTAGGGCGGGGAGGAGGAAGAACGTGAGCTTCATTTTAGGGGTTGTTGTGGCTTTTCTGGATGTCGGAGATGAGGAAGAAGTGTTTTTAAGATGATCAAGTACCAAAAGTAGATAAGAATGAAAGCTGTTGTCGTTTCTGTCTTGGAATGAGGCAAGCAGTGGACTGAGAAAAGAGAAAGGGATTCGCGGACTTTATACTTCTGAAGGTACGATGAAGGCGAACTTCTCCAGGAGCAGCAGTCCCCTTCCATCGCTTCATTTGTCAACTCGCCGACAGCAATGAGTGGCCCCTCGTGAAAACTGAGACTTCCTATCGCTAGCTTCAAGTTCGTCAAAGCTGATGTTTACTGCGCCGCCACGTGGAGTGGGCTGCAGGGCTGCCGCAGGAACGATGCAGTCAACCCCCCTGTTTCCGCAAGGATTCCAGACCGGCAAACCGCTTGCATTTTGAGGGTAGCTTGCACAAAAGGGGGCCCCAGAGGGCCCACTTTTCTTGGTTTTCCAGCAATTGGTTCCAGGCCACAAAGACCACTACAACCAACCGAACGCAGTAGAAATAAGGCTATTTACAGGGCCAACCAGTTATCCAGAGTCTTCTGCTCACGTGAGTCCACCACCACGGCTTCCAACTTTCGCTTGATTCGTTGCAAGGCCTTCACATCCTCGAAATCCATCAAATTCGCCTTTTCATCAGCAATATCAAGCAAGTCTCTCACGTGGTAAATTGCCTCTTTAAGCGAAACAATAGGGGGTAGGGCGTAATAAGCCTCTTCTTCGTCCTCAGTTTCAGGCTTTGTGAGATTCGCCACGCTCTAATTACTTTACTAAATCACCTTATAGGCCTGAAAGTTGAACTTCTTTAACGCTCGAGGCTCCTTAACCTTCCTAACAGCCCATAACTCAAAGCAGTCCGTTCCAGTATCGTTAGTGGTAAAAGCGAGTGAGATCCAAGTCTTATCCTTCTTCAAACCAGGCCAGTTAGCCGTAGCAAGGCCTAACGATGGGAACATATGCCAAAAGAGAGCCGTCTGGTCCATATTATACCAGTTACCAACCGGAACCTCAGCCACAGCCTTCTAGATAGCCGCCATCTGGTCCTAAACGCTAACATCTTATTAAACGGACCGGAGTTCTTCGTAGAAGACCCTCCTCTTAAGGCTGTACCTCTCCTTGAATAAGGCTAGCCATTTAGGGCCGAAAGTAAAAGGGGGTCGGCTGTAGCTGTCAGAAAGAAGGGGGTTCAGAGGCCCTGGGCATCTAGTCAGCTCCGCTGACTGGATACCTGGCACTGCCAGTACGCCAGTGAGCCTCAGCCACCAGAGTGACAAAGCCTGAATCCTGTAGAATAGTCTATAAAGAAGCCTCTGGCTTCCAGCTAGAGCCAGAGGAACAGAGTGAACACAAGCAATACAATCACGCAGTTGCAACCCCTACAATTCTACAGAATCCAGAGTGCCGCGCTTTAAACAGTAGCTCCCTCACGCGCGGCCTCAACCGTAGACCAGATCTTTATAGCTTAAGCTTACAATACCTCTCCTGTTATAAGTACTCCACGGCTCTCCATCTCAAGTTACTAGTAGTAAAATATCTCCTTAAGCATAAAGTACTGGCCAACGCGGATCTTGCTAGCTTTAGCAAGGTAGGCAGCCTCAAGGGTATCCAAGGCTTCGAATTTAGTGCTTAATAACCGTAAGATCTGCGAATCGTGGACCTTAACGTTCAACTTGCAGAGTGCGTATATAGCTGTTTGCTTTAACGAAGGCTTAGTTAACTGTCGCTTATACTAAGCACAGAAGTCTTTCTTCTAAATAAGGGTAAGCTTAGCTATAGTGACGCTGGCAGTTACTAACGGCTAGAAAGAAGAATTTGATGGTTCGTGACAGTTAATTTTGATCTGAATAAATGATCTGAACGATAGAAAAAAGACTGGTTTAAACTGGGCCTTTTAAGGGCAAGAAAAGAGGGAGTGATTTCCAGTATCTGGCTGGTTTGAGGGCTGGTTAGGGGGCTGGTTGGCACTGAAAATAAGGGCATTCCACTGCTGGAATGGTCTAGAATCGCTGGAATGCCGCCCCCCTTTGCGTAAGAATCTGGCCCTGTAATTGCGGCTTGCAGGCTTGCGTTTTCCAATGTAATTAATTCTAACCGGAATGCGACTCGCGTTTTGTGGGTAAATTGCAGAAAGGGGGCCTTGCAGAAACAGGGGGTTTAACTGTATCGCTTGGAGAAAGCTTGTGTAGACACGGCATCCTAGAGAAGCCTGGGCAGACGGGTCGGCGGGTCCGAATGCTTGCCGGGAGCGGCGCAGCCAGCATTTCAGCCTGTGTGTGAGGTAAAACAATGGAATTCCTCTCGAATTTTCCGCCCGCGTACCCAGGCATTCATTTTGACCGGGCAATCAATTGAGCGGCACGGGAGAGCAACGGTCACACAGAACGGACTACGATGTATTACGACTTTCAAGGTCACAAGCAGCATGGTCACAATCAGAATGAAGTAATGTCCTCCGTTTTGTCAGGCGAGCTGGCAGCTAGATAGTGCCAGTCTCCGTCCAAATAGAGTGTTGTTGTTGGTAGTGCTATGGCTCTCTTATAGCCCGGTGGGGAAGAGAGTCACTGTTCACAAAGCATAATCACTGACGACAAGCACATGCAGCATTGAAGGGCTGCGGAACCGAGGTTGTCGTCCTGTTCGTGGAGTGTCGATGTGTCGCGTCTCCGGGGCGTCGAGGTCGCTGTTTAGTTCGTGGAATGTCGATGTGTCGAATATCCAGGGCGCCGAATTTGTCGTCTAAGTCGGAAGTGTCGTCAATGAATGTCGTCCACGTTTCTCAAACCCCATTTTACCGCCTCCTCCCAATCTCTTTCTCGACTCCCAGAATTACCCCTCATACCACCTCCTCCCCCCTCTTTCTTCAACCGGAGAGAAGCAGCAGCGAAGGAAATTTCCGTATGAGGATCGGTACACCTTCGGCAGCAAGCCTGAACCCCGCGAAGCGAAGGAACAGTGGACTAAGACGGTGGAAGATACGCACTTGCCGCACCTGGGTAACCGGCAAGCCGAACAACACTTGAAGCTCAAGGCAAGCGGCGGAAAGGAGTGGACTTAGGTGAAGGCTGCTTACCTCCCCCCGGTTGAAAATAATCGAATTGTTTTCATCACACTGCGTCCCAGTCGTAGTTGCTGGAGAGTCGAAATTGGCGAGGCGAATGGACGAGAGTCGAGTTGGCGAAAGTCGATTGGCGATCCAAGAAGATGGCGATCCAAGGCGGAGTTGCTGATCCAGGCGGTTGGCGGTTTTTGTTGGCGATTCGAAAAGTTGTTGTGGGTTGGTAGAAGAAGAAAAGAAAAGAGGTGTGAGGTTGAGAAGTTGTTGCTTAAGTACTTTGGAAGGCGGGGAAAGATTGTGTGAAGAATTGTTATTCAAGTCCAGAATAGGAAATTGGGGCACAATAGTTCGCGGCTCTGGCCACTTAGTATTGTTTAATTCTGATTTACGAGTTGTCTATTGTTCAAACCAGGAGGAGCGAGGCTCCGAGTCGCAACAAATCAGACACAGATGGCAAAGCTGGAACTTCGTCGCGGAAGGCTTCCGCTTTTCTGTTCCACCCCACTATAGTAGCTTTGCTCTGATTGGACTTCAAAATGCCCAACTCTCTGAATCACCATGTTCATCGAGGAGCCGAAGAGCTGCTCAGCTGGGTGAGCAAAAGTTGGGATGCTTGGCAGGCGCGAGCACGGTGCTTTTGAACTAAAACTACATTTTAATACCGTGCCAAAGCTCATGTGAGAGCCCTACGCGTGCGAAATTGCGCAACTACCGTCTGAGGAACATTCGGCCGCTTGGGCCTTGGAGAGGCGCCCCTTGGCCTTCCCCACAGCTTCAAACTCTTGATAATCTGGCCCCAGCCCACTATGTTAACTGCCTCCCAAGCTGAGAGTATGCTTGATATTTTCTAGGTATCATCGCTCATACGTTCGCTATATTAATTGTGTTCTATCGTGCGTTATCTGAGATAAGGGAGCTGGGGCGACGCTGACGGAACCGGCTTGGCTGCTCGATCTACCCTCCTGTCCAGTCTTCATCCTATTATTCACGTTGTACGGAACGCCATCATGACCTTCAAGTGAGGAGGTAAGCAGGCGAAGGGACTCCATAGCTGGCTGCATCACAATCTGTGAGATGTACTGGGTGAGCAACCTCCAAGTGAGACCGCTAGAAGGTGCGTATTATGGTATGTTGTAACTCGGGTATATATACGGCCTCTTGGACCCCCCAAGCACCATTCTTGCTCCTCATCATCATCAACAATCTTCAAACATCCCGACAGACCTCAAAAATCTCTACAGCAGCTCCAGAATCTCAGCGGCTTACCCACTCTACTCTGAAACAACTCAAACCGAAACAACGCCAGCCACCAACATGCAGCTCATTGCCGGATTCCGCATCGTCAACGCAAACACCGACCTCCACCCAGCCAATGCTAACCACAGACCCGATCCCGCTGGCCAGCCCAAGCCAAGCATGAAACTGATATCCGAGTCTCTCGGCAAGCCCAACACCTTCGAGCATCCGTTCCCAACAGGTGATGATGGCCCCAAGCCCAGAATCAACATTGATCCCCGGCACAAGCCGATCGACAGTCCCCCCATGTTCGAAGAGCCAGCCAAACCTGTCACGGATGGCGGAAACATGAGCACAAGGCGTCCCCTCATCACCAAGCTGAACCAGCCTGAAGAAAAAAAACAGGAGCATGACTCGGAAATGGTGGACTTCAACGACTACAATGAACAACCTGAAGAGTTGGATTTTAGATTCCGTGACAGAGGCCCCACCCACCACTACTAGCAAAGTCACGACACCCAAATTGCTGACAGGGCCCTCCAGGGGAACCGGACCAACGAACAGCAGCAGAACGTAATGGTCAACGGAGTAGATTAGGTAAGGTAGCGACCTGCCGCTTCCCAGTAACCCCCGCGTCGAGCACGACGAGTCCAAGTCCAAGTCACCTTCACCTCCACCCTCCACCTCAATTAGCCGTGGTCGAACCCCGAGCCGTTCGACTACTTCGGCAAGTCCTTTGTCGTGGCCATGTCGGCTCCTGTCATGATTGCTGCTTACCTACTGAGTGTGTGGTGATTGTGAGGTTGGCTTGGAATTGTTTTGCATTTTGGGCGTTGATTTCATGTTGGGGCTTGCATGTGCCGTAACCTGTTGGCTGCTGGCTGGCTTCGGTGAAGAGGGAGAGGGTGAGAGAGATATTTTGCACAGTTGATCTTCGATAGCATTCTGCTTTTTTTTCTGCCTTGTGTCTTGAGCTACTTAGTTATTAGTACTACATACCTTGTTGAGTTTCTTGCCTTGGTTTAGATTGATAGTCAAATGTCAGCTGCCTTGCATTCAAGTGGTCAGAACTTCGCTCAGCTTGCTCGAAATTAACATTCCCTAATCTGGGAACCCCCCTGTTTTGACGGAGTAATACTCGAGTGACGCTTGAAAGTCAGGCTACATGTAATCATCTCTCAGGCAGAAAATGTTAGTAACATAGAGCCAACAGTGATATATAAAGGTCTGGGCGTTATGAACAAGACCGTGTTGTCTGGCAAAATCCAGTTTTTGTCCGTCATCATGCCCTCATACGTAACCCCAAACCCCTACAGCTTCTTCTTACCTAAACTATGGCTTAGGGATGGGGTTAGGGGAAAACCCGGATTTCGAGAAACAATACGGTATTGCAATTCTTAATCCGTCTGAGTGACAGGGTATATAGTATGGGACAAGGCCTGGCCACCCTGATCAAGGGCTGGTCATCGTGACTACGTTATCGTGATCACTGTTAGGTATGTCAGAGGACTTGCATAACACCAAAAAGAAAGGGCCCCTCCCCTTTTCGCCCTCATTGAACAGTTACCATTTGAACAAATCCAATTCACACATATGAAACAGCTGCGCGTGCAGCAAAATTAGACCGCAGAGCTACATATTTACCAAGACAGCAGCTGCACGCGATGTACTGTCTCGTGAAATCCAGTTTTTCTTGTCGCCATGCACTTCATGCATAACCCTAGCCCCTTGGAATTCCCGCTTACCCAACTCTCATGCTTAGGGCTGGGTTGAAAGACCTGTAGGCCATCGAATCGAAGGGACCACAATGGCCTGGTATAGTACGAATGGCCAAGGTACATGTAGCCCTGGCCTGTGTGGCTGGAATTGATGGGTTGAAGCAGCTAGGTCTTTGAATATTCATGACCATAATGATCTAGCCAGACGACGATGACCAGGTGGATTGTTTGACTGGGTTGTAGAACGACTGGCTCAGTCACAAACCAGAGGCAACAGTTGGTATTGTGCGATTCTAGTGCCAGTAGGCTCGGCTTCGTGAACCTGTTCTCACTGGCTAGACGGCCTAGTAACATTCTGTCAAATCAGGGGGTGCTTGGAAGGTGCACGGGAAAGACTTTGAATTTTCGAAGTTGCCCATTGTCCAGAACAGGAAGGTGCGAGGCTACGAGTCACAGCTTATGTGAGGGGCTGGCGAGTGCAAAATTACGTACCTGCCGTCTGAGAACCGAGAGTCCTGGAATTGCTAGTGAGGGGCATTCATCGATGCTACTCACAGCCCTCACGTTAGTTCTGGCTAATGTCGAGTTCTCGTCTTCGTCCCATCGCTCTGCATCATGCCCCAAAGCCAGGTGAGGTGGTTTGCTGACTAAAGAGGAGCGAGCTGTGCAGCATCCCAATTGTAGTGCGTCACCATCCATGGCATTTCTCGCGTCGACTCGGTGGCCGTACTGCTCCAGCGCCACTTCAGCTTCATCTGGTGTTTTCTCTCGCTGACGCAGGAGTCAGAGCTTTGTAGCTTGCATCACCACAACCTGTGCGGTGCCGGCGTGCCTCATGAGCAGCCCAGAGTAAGAACACGTATTGTAGAGGCTTTAAAGATACATATATTAGCCTCTTCACTACTCCAAGTATCATTTCCTTCCTCCTCACCAACGGCAACCTTCAAACATCTCGACTTACCTCAAGCCTCTTCACAGACTGCAACCCCAGACCCCCATAACTCCAAGCATCCACAACCCCCAACTCGAGCCAAGGAAATCAAGATGCAGCTCATCGCCGGTTTCCGGGCCGCCAGAACCGACCTTCACCCAGCCCATGCTGCTGGCCAGAAGCCTGACCCTGCTGGCCGGCCCGAGGTAAACCCGAAGTTGCTCTTCGCGCCCCTTCCGAGAGCCGACGACCCCAATCCCAGCATCAACATCAACCCTTTGCTCAAACCAACCGATGATGTCCCCATTGACAAGGAGCTAACCGTGCCGATGACCGAGCCTGTGGAGGATGGCGAACAGCCGAAGCGTCTCCTTATCATCAAGCTGAACGAGGAGGAACGGAAATATGAGGACTGGGACCCCGAAACGCCTGATGAGAACGACTACGAGAGGCATACTCAGGAGCCGGCCGAGTCGGACTTCAACCCCGACGCCCCTACCCAGCAGGAAGAAGAGGAAGAGGAGGAAGAGGAGGAAGATAGATCCCCAACCCCAACCCCGGACATGACCGGCTGGGACCATACGACATCCATCCTTGACAGTCGACATTTCGATGATGGATGGCCAGAACGACAAGGATCTAGAACACCTGTCTATGAGGATACCTATGCAGCTGCGCCTACCCATGAGGCTGAACCTGTCGATGAAGATGAACCTGACGATGAGCCTGACGGTCAAGGTAGCGATGAAGGTTACGGCTCATCCTAGATTCCATGAGCAGCAATGCGGCTATCTTCTCTCCCGAGACAGGATGTTACTGGGCCAGTGCCCGAAAACTGGCTGCATCCGATGAAGAAAGAGAGTGAGTTTTTGCGTCTTTTCATTTCCGATAAGTCATTCTGTTTTGCCAGTCTTGGTTTTTTACTTAGTTGTTAGGTAGCTACCTAGGTACTACTTCTGGGTACCTTGCCTTGGTTTGATAGTCGAATACCAGCCTTGAGTTTAATTGGTATTCTCCCCAAGGGTAGTTGGGAAACATCCCTAAGTGCAGTGGAACTACCTCGCGGACACTAACACTAAGTGGCGTGTAACGGATGTGTTTCGCAACACTCAGTCATCAGGTACCGTGTCAAAACGTTGAAGAAACGGAAATTGTAGACCGTCTCCCCTCCCGCCCAAATGCCGCAACGGCTTTGCCACTTGGAAAATTGCCGCCCATTTGCGTACCTAATTTCTGGGCCTCATTCCCTATCTTCGCCCATCTATCAACTTGACGACCTGCGCCCCTCGAATTTGTCACTCTCCCCTCTTCCTCCCAGGCACCCTCCAACTGTTTCATATATCTGCAGCCCCCAACTATCTGGCGCCCCAATCACGCCGTTTTGATCCCGCCCAAGGCACGGCCCGGATGAACCTACGCGGCGCAGCACAATCGGCTCGCCCGATGCACCACCACCCGCTAGGCCGAGCTACCCCTGGCGGGGTACTTTTGTTCCTTGTTAAAAGGACGGGGCGCGGCCGGGTGAGGTGGCTCTGCGCTATGTGGAAAATCGGCGAGTTTTCTCCTCAGAGATTCTTTTTTTCGTCATGTTGCTTCTCCGGGACGGCGTAGCCGATGGCCCTAGCTCTGGGACGACGATGTCTGGTGACCACGACAGCTACGGCCCAAGAATCCTTGCCGCGTGCTGGGTTGTGGGCGTGCTCTCGAGCGTCGTCCTTGGTCTCCGCATGTATTGTAAAGTCAAGCGGTCCAGACAGCCATGGCATGACGACTATGTGTTGATCGCAGCATGGGTTGGTGTTCCCCCCTCGCATTCCTTGTTCCAGTCTCGGCGGCTAACAGCTAGACCCGACACAGCTCTTCCAGACAACCAACATCGTCCTCATCACCGTCAACGTCTCGCTCGGCGTGGGCCAGCACCTATCCAACTTGGATCCATCAGTATTGCCCGCCTTGGTGCGGAACGGAAACGTCTCGGGCACCTTGTCCATCACCGCCGCCGCGCTGAGCAAGACATCGTTCGGCATCACTTTGCTTCGGCTGACTACCCGTTACACAAAGTGGTTTGTCTGGTTCCTCTTGGCTACCATGAATGTCGCTCTGGGCCTGAGCGCTGTTTTCATCTGGGCCGACCGGACTCAGCATGGGCATAGCGCGGTTGTTGAGAGGTATAACCTGTTCTCGGGAGGTAAGTAGCAGCTAATCGTTCTCCGCGGCTAGGGGCTAACAGGCTGTAGTCTACTCGGCGCTCGTGGATTTTGTGTTGGCCTTTCTGCCGTGGCCGCTGGTCTGGAGCTTGCAGATGCAGCGGAGAGAGAAGATTGGCGTTGCGGTGGCCATGAGCATGGGCGTGTTGTAGGTTTTGATCTACGAGTACCAGGTCCTGAGAAGAGACTCACAGGGTGTGCAATGATGCAGTGCCGGGATCGGGGCCATCGCCAAGGTTCTTCAATTACCAAAGCTCTCCCATGGGGACTTCACATGTTCGGCCAACCTTTCATTCTCTCCCCTTTCCGCATACATGTCGAATCTTGTACTGACCAATCACCTCAGATTATGAAAGCGGAATACTCATATGGGGCACGTTCGAGTCTGCAGTGACCATCATGGCTGTTTCGGTTCCGTTCCTCCGGATACTAGTCGTCGAGGCTCGGTCAGCCTCTGCTGCCAGACAGCATTTCGTCCCTCGTTTGAAGCTCCCCGTCGAGCCAGACGACGAGAAGGGGCTTGTGTTGCGTGGAGATGGCAGTGAGAAGAAGGGTACTGTGATATTTGCTGCAGACACTGCCTGAACCGAAACTATACAGCCAGGGGTACAAATTGAAGACCAAACTTACGTTATATCAACAAGAACTCTAGCTATCGGAGTAAAGAGGGAGAAGAGCTTATCTGATGATTATGTACTCGGGTTTCTTCGATAAACACTCTGCCTCTTCCGCTCTAAACTGCTGCACGAGCCTGAAATATAGCGCATGCATAGAAGCGAGAATGTTGCAAATCTAGAGAGGTTGAGGTCCTAGGCGGCTATGAAGCCGCTAAATGGGGACACCAGCCGCGTTTTGGGGGCCGAGTTTGCGAGGAGTCTGGAGGAGGTAGGATCCCGAGAAGGGGGTTCCTGAATGTTGTTGATTCTGTGGCTTTGAGCCAATCCTCGGTCTATACCCTACTTAACTGCCTCGAGCCCCATGTTCTCCCTAGCTGTGTTGACCTCCTAGCTTCAAACCCTTTAGTCCGCATCATGTTATACAGCAATGCAACCGCAAACGCCAAAACCGTGACAAGAACCGCCCCCAGCGGCCCAAGTATCGAAAACACCGTAAACCCATAGCTAGCAGCTTGAAACATCTCATCCCCCGCTAGCTTCGTCGTCCCTAGCCCAACCTGCATCGCCGACAAAATAAGCAGTATATACGCCGTCCCCGCAATGATCAGCGCAGAGCTATACCGATAAAAGCTCCCAAAGCTCGTCCATGTTGCCAGAAAACCCCTCGACAACGGCCCCCTCAACACGACCTCGATCATATTCAGCCGATTCAGCCTCAGCTCCCCATAGATAAACCTCTCCGCAACATCCCCCCACACATTCAGCTCCTTGCTCTCCCGCTGCTCATGCAGAATCTCCCTCACAAACCGCCGCCACCTCGACCACGACACCTGCCTCGGAACCAGGCCCTTCTCCGTCGCAATCCGGAAGTCACTCTCGTACGCAATCAGCGCCACATAACTCAGCAGAAACCCCATCGCGCACTGGCGCAGATGATCCCTCCACTCCCCTTTAGACTCCTCCCCCGAGGATGAGGAGACAAGATGCTTCCCCCAAAAGTCCGGATTCAGCAAATACCGCGGGATAGGCTTGACAAAGATGCGCCCGGCGCCCCACACGAGGTGCAGATCGATGCGCTCGCTGACGAAAATGTCGCGGCCGAGGAGGATTTGGTGGTGCAGCGGCCGTGGCGGGACGGGCCGGCCCGTGAGCCAGAGGAAGCGGATACGTTGGTGGAGGCGGGCGGGGTTGAGCTCACGCTCGATGAGGTCGAAGGAGGGGATGCCGTGGGGGGCGTGCAAGTCGTCGGAGATGCGGAAGGAGGCGGGGAATTGGTCGTGGAGGGATTGGTCTTCGTCAGTTATTGTTGTTGGGGAGGAGGGGTTATCGTTGTGGAGGGGGTTGCTGGTGAAGGGGAGGGATTGGAAGGTTGTGGGCATGATGGGTTGTGGAAGGTGGTGCTCTGGCGGAGGGAGCCGCATTGCGCTGGTTGCTTCCTTCCGTCTGATGTTGCGGTTGGGATTGAAAGCTGAAGAGGCGTGTTGCAGAAATGGCCAGCTTTAAGCTTGGTCCTTTTTCTGGGCGCGGATGTGACATTAGTAACGCGCCTTGTCTTCGGACCGAACACCGCCTCAGGTCTTAATTGGACTGCAAGGCGAAGAACTTTTGCTTCCCATACGTTTGGAGACGCGACCTGCATTGTGCGCATGGATTCGGCCCCCAAAATAGCGGCGCGGTTTCGCTGATCTTGGCTCTTATTGGTCATCTTGTCCGTTTGGGGTTTGGGCCTCTGTGCGTTGACGGGGGAGGCCCAGAACCCCCTGGCCGAGGCCCCTGACAGGAGGCAGGCTGACAGCTCGGTGTGCTTAGGCAGCAACAGGAGCTTTCGATCTCTTTCGTCAGAACGACAGGGCTGCAGGGGTGGTTCTGATGGGCAACGAGCTCCTTAAATCAGTTGCTCCGCTTGCGTTTGGCAGCCACGATCGATGGTGACTTCCATATTGAATCCAGAGCCATCGAGTGCTTGGCAAACTAAACATGGCGTCAACCGGCTCGCAGGGACTTGAGATCCTGATCCCCACCGACTATCAACCCACCCAACAGAATGTCGAAATTGATATTATCGCCGTGCCCGGCCTCGGCGCCGACCCCTCCAGAAGCTTTGGCTCCGAGACGCCGCGAGGCTTCAACTGGCTCACGGACGAGCGCGAGGGAATCCACGCAGACATCCCCAAATCGCGTGTGATGCTGTACCACTACGATTCCCGATGGCTCGGCGTCCAGTCCAAGGAACAGTATGCCAGACACTCCATTTCCTGCTATCAGGTTTTTTTTTTTTCGTGGTGCGGATCTAACACTTGCCACTAGGACCATCTATAATGTCGCTATCCTCCTGCTCGAAAGCATCATTGAGAAGCGCAAGAGCCCTGAAGAGGCCGCCCGCCCTGTCGTCTTTCTTGCCCACAGCATGGGTGGCCTGGTCGTTGCTAAGGCCCTCGTCCTGGCTGCCCAGCAGCGCGACAGAGTTGAATATATGCGCGTCATCGAATGCTTCGCCGGCTGCATCTTCTTCGGCACGCCTTTCGGCGGCTCGTCGGCCCAGGCCAAGGCCTACCTCCTTGCCACCTTCCTAGAGAAGTTTGGCAGGGCGGTGCCAAACCAGCTGATGCAGTTCCTCGACCCGGAGCGCGACTCGCTTGAGGAGCTGCGCCGCGACTTCGTGAACGTGGCTTCCAAGGAGCCCAAGGCAAAGCTTGTGTGTTACTACGAGCTGGAGCCCACCAACTATCTCCAGGAAAAAGTGTCCGCATGGGTGCCCAAGGGCCACTTCAAGGTCGGGCCCCGAGAAATCGTCGTTACGAAAGCTTCGGCGGTTCTGGACGGCGCTGTTGACAGAGGAGTGCCGTGCAACCATCGACAGCTTAATCGCTTCGACAGTGCCAAGGACGGACGCTACGAGAACGTGCGCCATCAGATTAGGGACATTGTCAAGGACGCTCAGAAGATTGTTAGGGCCCGCCTCAAGGCCTCACGCCAGTCGACCATCGACGATGCCACCTTCGCCCGTCTGTCCGAGAGCTTGAATGTCGTCGAGTTTCAGCGGAAGCTGCGGAGTGTCAAGACTCTCAGCGGTGACTCTAGCTGGATTCTGAAAGAACCGAAGTACTTGAACTGGCGCTCCCAGCAGCAATCACAGTATGGTATCCAGACCCCCTGCCTGTGGGTATCCGGAGACGAGGGCCTGGGTAAGTCCAAAGCGGCAGCCACGGTCATCCAGGAGCTTCAGCAGCGAGATTCTGAGAACGAGGGTGTTGTGGTGGCGTACTTCTTCTGTGACCCAACTCCCGACTGCAGTAAAGCCGAAAATGTGCTCAAGTCGCTGATGTGGCAGCTCATCCTCGGCAGGAGATCACTCGCCCAGTATGTCAGGTCGTTTGCGGCACAGGACTCTAAGAAGCTGAGAGGCAGTGGCCAGGGCACAGAGGAGCATTTCAGCCTCGCCAAGCTCTGGAAGGGTCTCACCGAGATGCTCCGCGATCCGTCAGTGCACGAGGTGTACTTTGTTGTCAATAATCTGCATCACCTCGCGGGCGAGCACCCAGCCACAACGGAACTTTTGGCCAAGATCGCTGAGTCTCTCGCCGAAGCAGGCACCGGCATTGATGATCCGATTCGAGAAAAGGTGCGCTGGATGCTCCTGAGCCGAAACCGCGAGAACGTGAGGGAAGTGCTCATGCCTCATGGCCATGACGACGGCGCTCCAGGCTTGTGGCTGAACTTGAACGATTCGTCCATGAGCTCCGTCCTCCGCGAACAGGTCCGGTCTTTCACGCGGGATAGGGTGAAGGAGTTGGCAAAATCCAAAAACTACACTTTGGCGCTGCAATACTTCGTCTTCAGCAGTCTCGAAAAGAGGGCCGAGAGCAACAACGTCTGGGTCGAAGTCGTTTGTCGTTTGCTGGAGGGAATACCGCCAACCTTCAGCCTCGTACGCAAAGCACTGGAATCCCTACCCCAAGACCCGCTGGTGTTGATCAATCGGACTTGGGCAGAGGTGCTGAACTCGAAAGACAGCAAGGATATCGAGACCACCAAAGAGATTCTTCGCACACTTGCCATTGCTTTTGAGGAACCGACAATAGACGAGCTTGATGTGCTCGCTGGACTGGAGATTGACGGGGATGACGATGAACGCGATGCCAAGATTCTGGATAAAATCCACGCATGCGGCCCGCTCCTTCGAACGTATGACACCGAGACTTGGGAAGAAAGCGGCTACTCGTTTTCCACCAGAGTCGCCTTCATCCATCCCATGGCCAAAGAGGCTCTCCTAACACACGATATGAGAAATCTTATCGGTCTCGCCGGCGCTGATGGTGATGAGGAAACCGAAGTGCGTTGGCAACATGGTATTGTCGGCCTTCGCTGTTTCACGTATGTCCTCGACGTGCTCGGGTCGTCACTGGATGACGCGGAGGTCACGTTGGAGAGAATAGCACCGTCAACGGAAAACCAGACAGAGGCTGAAATAGACGATCTCTTCCCAGAGGAGGATGACGCATCAGTTACCTCGAATGACGAAGACTCTAATGCCTTGGAGTACCCGCTCCGGTATTGGCTAGAGCATGGCCACAAGTCGACCGCCGACTTTGTGTCAACTCTCGACATCAAACATAGGTTTTGGTCGGCTGAATCGACTGCTCGACGCCGATGGTGGGCACATTACGCAAGAGGAGAGGAGCTTGATAACCACAAAAACATGACTGCCCTTCACGTTGCTGCATATTTTGGCTCGCTGCCCTTGGTCGACTCGCTTCTCGAGAGCGGACACGAGCACGAGATACACGCGCACGACACCTGGGAGAACCAGCCGCTTCACTGGGCTGCGGATCGTGGCCACATCAGTGTTTGTGAGAGGCTGCTCGAGAAAGGGGCGGACATTGATGATGGGATAGCGGTTTCGGAGTGGACGCCTCTCCACATGGCTGCCGCCTCTGGACAATCCGAGACTATAGCAAGCCTTCTGAGCCGGAACGCGCAGATCAATGCGATCGCGAGTGAGGTTGGAACGCCCCTGACGCTGGCAATTCTGGCTCGACAGTACCACGCCGCCGAGACTCTCCTGCGGTACGGCGCGAGTACCACGTTGGCAGGAACCGACTCTGAGCCCCCAGTAGCTGCTGCGGCGCTCCGCGGATCTGAGACCCTGGTCCGCCAACTGTTGGCTGCCGATGGCACTGAGAACCTTGCTTCGCACGAGTTTGGAAGTGCTCTTGCCGCCGCCGCCGCTGTGGGAAATCTCAACATTGTGCAATCGCTGCTCCCACTTGATCCTGACCCCGTCTCGCGCCAGAGTGCCCTCGAGCAGGCGGCCTCAACTGGATCTCACGGTGTTGTAACCGCCATTCTTCACAGTTCTGGTGGCCTTCCTTGCGACAGGGCATTCGAAGAGGCTGCCTCAGGCGGTCACGATGATGTTGTAAGGGAGCTGTGGGCATACCATCAGCATTACAATGTGATATCTCCTACCGCCGTAGGCAATGCGCTATACAAGGCTAGCGATATGCAGCGAGAGGTTACCGTCGGGTTTCTCCTCCAGTATTGCGGGGCCGATCCCAACAGTGCAACTGGCGACGAGTACGGCAACGCGCTCACTGCCTCAGCATATGACGGCACGACATCCATCCTCCAGATACTGCTGCAGTATGGCGCAAGGGTGGATGCGCCAGAAGGCTTCCCCTTGCAGGCGGCGGCGCTTAACGGGCATGCGGAGATCGTGACGATCTTGCTAGACCACGGTGCACACCCAAACGCATTCAGCCATCGCATCGCAGATGGAACGGCTCTTCAAGCCGCTTGCACGACGGGTAACACCGAAGTGGCCAAGACGCTCCTTGCTCGAGGGGCTGACGCGAACTATGGCGCCGGAGACTACACGAACCCTCTTACCGCGGCGACTGACATCGGCTATGGTGATATTGTAGAGCTGTTGCTAGGGCACAGAGCCAACCCAAACGTGTTTGGCGGGCTCGATGGCAGCACCCCGTTGATCAATGCCGCATGGTCCCTTCCGGCAAGGCATCTCAATTTGTTGATGGACTATGGCGCTGCCATAGACCAGATGGATCCCGACGGGGATACAGCGTTAATCATGTCGGCGCTAGTGGGCGACAGCAGCTGTGTTGAGGCCCTCCTGAACCGCGGTGCGAATGTCAACCTCGGCGGCAAACACAACGGAACTCCGCTCCATGCAGCGGCGTCAAACGGGCATACGGAAACTTGTCGTTTGCTCCTCCAGCGCGGCGCTGACGCGCGCATGCGAGGCGGACCATATGGTTCGGTCTTGCAGGCAGCTGCGGCATCTGGCGACCCAATGACCGTCGAGGCTATCCTCACGGCATGCCCCAAGAAGACCACCGGAGGCGAGGTAGATAGCGGAAGCAAGTTTTTCACGGCACTTCACGCCGCAGCTATTCAAGAAAACGACAGGGGCCTCCGTCAGCTGTTATTACGGAACCCCAAGCTAGATATCTTCCCTCCGCCAGGGCCAAGGAATGGCGAGAAGGCATTACTGTCTGGGACACCACTCCAGGCGGCCGCTCTTTCGGGTTGTAACAGAAATGCCCGCCTTTTGCTTGAAGCGGGAGCGGACCCCAACGTTGTCGCTGGAAAACACGGCACTGCCCTCCAAGCAGCAGCTTTGAAGGGAAGCAGCGCATTGTGCGAAGTGTTGCTCGCACATGGGGCACGTATCGATGCGATGGACGGGAAAAGCAAATACGGCCATCCCCTCGTCGCAGCGGTTGCCCGCCCCGACGATGATACGGAACGATTCGACGTGTTGGAGTCATTGCTCTGTCAGGAAGGGATCCCGCCGAATGCATACAAGGCGGCGCTGCAACGAGCCTTCCTGCTTCGCGACAAGGCCGTATTCAAGCAAGTCTTCGCCGCGATGAAAGGCGCTGCAACCAAGAACGTGAAAACGTTCCCAAACATCAAAGGGGTGCTTGGACAATTCAAGAAGATGCATGTGGAAAGCGATGTAAGCGGCGACACAAACAGCGACTTTGGCGACGATGTGTTGTATATGTTTCAAGATATTGATGACGATGATATGAACGACGGCACCAATGGAGAGCAGGGGCAGCAGCAGGAGAAGCAGGAGACGTCGCAGCGCTCGCTGGGCGGTGGCGCCGGGGAAGCGGGTGGACCTCAGGCGACTCCAACTCTAAGCGGAGGGACAGACAGGAGCCTACCTTACCGCTCGCAGATGCCTGGACAGGGCGAAGAGTTTCAAGACCGGCAGAAATCTCAAGGGGCTCAAGGTAGCAGGGGGCTGCCTTCCTGGGGTGCTGCTGGCGCTGGTGCGGGTGGCGCTTACGGTCAGAGCCGGGCCTTTGGCGGCGATGGAGCTGCACAGGATGAAGACGATCCCGAGGCTGAGCATGACGAAGATCGCGGAACTGCCGACGAAGAGAATCATGACGAAGAGGCGGAGAATGGGGATCACGAGGATGAAGAGCAGGCAGAAGAAGATCATGGTGAGGATGATCCCGAAGAGGAGGAGGGCGGCCATGATGAAAACCAGGAGGATGAAAATGAGGGTGTGGGTGAAGGCCATGATGAAGATGGCGAAGAGTATGACGACGAAGAGGAGTGAGCTCGAGTATGAAGGTGACGGCTTAAAGTGTCACGATCTGCTAGCAAAATTTGGATACTCGAATTGAAATATAACAAAGTCATTTGATTGATAGGTCGACTATCTCTTGTCTCTACTGACGTTCTTCCCAGAAAGCTAAGGTCTCCGGGTGACTCTGAGATGATAGTCGGATATAAGCCAGAACGCAGCATCGTACAAGTTCATGGGCGCGTGTGGGGTTACAGCAGCGAAGTCATATCTTCTCAACAGTTCAACAAACACCTTGTTCAACTCCATCAGCGCAATCTTTTTCCCAGGACATTGGAACTTCCCGTGACCAAACGCGAGTTCCAAGGTGCCAACCATTTCCTTGTACTGGTCCTTGTCGTCCGCCGCAGCAGCCTCAAGCCACCTCTCGGATTGGAAGACGTCGGCATCGGCACCAAAGGTGTCGATTTCATTGCAAAGCGCCTGCAGGGCCGTCAGCGTAGTGAGAAGGCACAACAAAATAACCCGAATCGCTGTCGACGTCGAATTGGATCCGGCAATCAGTTCCAAAATGACCTCGGACAGAAGCTCTTCCTTGCTCAGCCCGTTTCGAATATACGCCTGCATCATATCATCCCCCTCCTCAGCTCCCGGAGCAAGCCGCTTTTCCACACACTTCTTCGCCAAACTCATCAACATCCCAAAGCCAACCTCATCCCCCTCTCTCGGCAGAGCCAGACTCAACGGCCACGTCTTCAAATACTGATCCATCCACGGAACCGTCAGCAGCACCGATATCACCGGAAACACCTTCTCGTTGATCTCCACATAGCGATACAGATCCCTATCACTCTTCAGAAACCCCACCGCATCCCCCCATCCAAGCTCACTAATCATATCTAGCGCAAAGTATTGCACCTTATGCCCAAACTCCACAGGCCGGAAGTCAGTAGACGAAGAAACATACTTCCGCTCGATAAGATCAATGAACTCGCCAATAATCCGATCAATTCTCAGCTCGAAATCCGCGCCCTCCCTCCCCGAATACCCCGGAGAAAGCTTCGCCTTTAGCTCCTTACGCTTCTCCTCCTCAGTCATCGAAAAGAGGTTGTCTAATATACCATGCTGCTTCGCGGGCTTGTACCACGGCCCCTTGATGAACTTTGAGCGTACGCCCGAGAGTTGGCGGTAAGTGGGGGCGTCGCCGAAGAGGACTACGTTGGGGGCAATGCGGACGAGGGGGCCGTAGGTCTTCTGGATATCGTTGAGGACGAAACTGATCTTCCCGCTGCTGGCGAGCTTGAAGAGCGGGAGGACGGTGAGGTTGTTTAGGAGGGGGCCGGGTACGTGGTGGAGGCGGTAGTGGAGCGGAAGGACTAGGCGAGGAATGCGCTGATGAGATATAAAGTTCCGAGAACGGCGAGAGACATGTTAGGCTTTCGGAGCTGTGAGATGGGGGCGATAGCTGTGAAAGGCGGTTGAAATGGTGACTTTGAGAAAGGAACTCCGTCTTGTCAAGCAACGAGACGGACCGACGGGTTATATTTGGTACTTTGTACAGGTAGGACTTTTGTCTTCATTGTCCAAGACATCTCCAGGTAGCTTAAGATATCTAAAGATACCTGCCTGTTTGTAAGTATTTTCGTAATCATGCAACCTCTACCTATTCCGACTGACACCCATCACAAGTCTCTACTCCACCAATGAGAGATCTGGGGTGCACGGTATAGCTCATGCGGGGATCCCGCATCACAGCACCTTGCCATTTTAGGGTCAATATGCAAGTGTGTTGGTCTATTTGCGGCGTGGTTACGCCACCAACAGCGACATACTAGTGTCTATGGCGGCCGATACGCATTGCACGGATGTTGCCGCTTTTGAGCAGATGACTCGGAGTTAGTGTAACTCGAGGAGATCCTCAAATCCAATGAGCCCGGCGGCTCAACGGTGATTCGCGGCAACGATCCAAATGAAGACTGTTGAAAGCCAACCTAATGCCTCGAGTTTCGAATCCCTCGAATCCTCCGTCGATAGGTTTGGATTAGCTGTTCAGTATCTGGCGGAGATTCACCAACCTCGCTCGATAGACAAGGCTGCTTGGGTTGCACTCCTATGTGGATATTAGCTGATAGTGGCAATATGGCATAAAAAGACTAAACCATGGCCATAGCAGTCTTATTTTTGGAGGGAACAGATATGTAGGAAGGTCTTATTTGACCTTTAGGTCTGGTAGAGGCGAAATTGTCGGGAATTCTGTGCACGCAGCAAAGCCCGAAGTTCAAGTAGGTAAATTAAGTTGATCAAGCGTACCTGCGACGGTAAAGGCTCTGATAAGGGTAGATGAGGAGCTGTGGTTGGTTTCCACGATGATGCACGCGGATTCAGGCGTGCAATCCGCCCGTCAAGCGGAACACATCCGGAACTGAGCTGACACGCAGGCTGACAAGGTCGACAGGGCAAGGCCAAAACTACAACCAACAACATGAGTTTTCCAAAGCCCTGTCCACCTGAGCATATGAACGGGAGGCCGTGCACATACCAAGTTGGACGAGAGACAGAAACAACACACATCGCTGTCCTCGCAACTAACATCAATGCTGACACGCTGCTCTTCTCAATAGAGTCAGAACCTGTGCCAGCATGGTCGAATTGTGATTGGTGGAAGACCTCAGTCCGAGGATTGGGGCTGTTGGATGATGCAATCAAGTCAGTCTGGTTAATCTGCTGTGCCGTTTCAGTGGAACGCGCTATTGGCTTCGATAAGGCTGACATCGATCCCAGCCTCGCTCGTTCGTTCCAACAACCAGGGACCCGGGATTGCGCGAAGCCGTCTCGAGGGCCACTCGGGTGCCCGGCTAAATCGGGCGTCTTCGGACTGGCAACCTGAAGTTATGCGCGCATCTGTGACGTTTTTCGTTTCCCTCCCTCCTTCGGGATTAATCTCGTCAAAATGGGCCGGCCGAGATCGTCGCTCGCTGCTCGCCTGTCGAGTCCAGGGGCGCCGTTCCGGTGGCGTCTCGCGTACATATTTGCTTGCAGATGGATAAGCTTCGAGGCTCTCGCTTCGGGCGGGTAAGTTCGACAAGTTTCTGAGAAGGTTGCACGCCGAGACAAGAATAGCAGCCGTGCCGTGTCGGTGTAGCTGGGTCGCCGGATCCTCACGTGTTTGCAGGCGCACACCGGACTCCGATAAGGGGATCAGCGCAACCCTTCCAGGAAATCGGGAGGAGAAAAAAGCAGAATGACATACGTATGTGTGGTGTTGGGATGGAAATCAATTGAAGGAGGGGGCGCGATGTTCTGGGACCTGCCAAGACGAGCCAAGACCAGCAGCACGTGCATGAAAATGCCTTACCCCTTTCCAGCAGGTACGGCACGGTGTCATGGCATTGACCGCAAACATGGTTGGATGTGGCTTTGCTGGCCTTTTGTTGGGGGAAGGTGCAAACGCGTACATAGTAAGGCGAAGGTCGGAACAAATATGCGGCGATGCGCTGCCTCGCCTCGTACCCTCGCAACCGGCCAGCCTGCAAACCAGAACACGAGACTTGGTACCGGGTAGTCCGATGATGACTCCGGTCGCTGGGTTGGGACGCTGCTTAGCGATGCAATCTCATGACGGGATGAGGCGCTAGACATCTGAACTTTTTGGTAACCAATCGGCTGCGCTCGTTTCACCACACTCGACGCTGAGGATCGATGGCGAACATGCTGCTGCATGTTCTCGACTCCAGTCACTCTACGTAAGGTAAGCGGGCTGAGCTCGCGTCGGGAACATCGGATGCGCATATAAGGGCGAGGACAGCCATTATCGGCGATGATATTGGATTCCTCATTCTTCATATTAACTCATTCATCACATCTTCAACATGTTTACTACAGATTTTCGATTAGCCTCCGGGCTGGTCGTCGCCGCTTCATTGACCAGCCAGGTTTTGGCTGGCTCCATCCCCCCTTGGACACGGGATGCAAAGATCCCCCAATTAACGAGCGTAGCTGTCAAGCTCAACATTGCGAGTCTACAAGCCCGCGATGTCCGATCAAGGACGGAGATTGTTGAGGATCTCGTCAGGAAGGCGCACCCAAACTTCAAACATGCGAAGAGGAACGCAAGTCTGAGCGTCTCGCCTCTTTTCTCAAGCATATCGCCAGAGGAGATCGACAAGCTAGTCCAACAGGCCGTCACTCTTGATCCTACGTACGTCCCCACAGACTTTGGCGCGTGGTTCAAGGTCCATCTCCCAGAAAATGAGAACGGAACCTCCACGACCATCACAGACCTCCTCGGAAATCTCGTCGGATTTGACGAGGTAGCAAGCTGCCAGCCCCTTACTAGCACCAAGACGCAACCTGCCACCACGGTAAACCCCAACGATGACCCGCTGTTCTCGCAACAGGGGTATCTGACTGAAGCCGGCATCAACGTCAAGTACGCCTGGGGATTCCCGGGCGGCGATGGCGCGGGGACAACCGTCATTGATGTCGAACGCGGATGGCAGCTGGAACACGAGGACTTGGTACGTGCTGTCTAGCATTGAGCGTCACCAACGAACTTACAAGCAGGCTAACACATTGTGTCATCTAGAAAGCTAAAAACATTACCCTTCTCGCAGGGCTCAACGTCTTGGATCGTTACTTCGGCAATTACCCCCACGGCACCGCCGTCCTCGGCGAGATGCTCATGGTGGACAACAAAATCGGCGGCGTGGGCATAATCCCCGCGGCAAAAGGGCATGTCGTTGGGACAGACCGCGACGTAGATGGCGGCCGTCAGGAAAACCAGCCCGAGGCCATCATGGACGCAGCGCGCTTTCTCAAGCCCGGTGACGCCATGGTCCTGGAGATGCAAACCAGCGATGCCGTCGAGGAACCCTATCCCAACCTGTGGCCCGTCGAAATCCTCGATGCCGAATACGAAGCAATCCGGCTTGCCGTCGCCCTAGGTATCACCGTTATCGAGCCCGCTGCAAACGGTGGCATGGACATGGACAAGCCTGTGATGCGCATTGGCGACCCCACACCACGAACCTTCCTCAAAAAGGGCGCCCCTGACTTCCGTGACTCTGGCGCCATTATCGTCGGCTCGGCTACCTCGGGGGCCCCTCACAACCGGCTCGAGTCATCCAACTATGGTAGCCGCGTGGATGCCTACTCGTGGGGCGAGAACATCATGACTACGAGTGTCAACCAGGCGTACGAGGACATCTACTCGGCCTTCAGCGGCACTTCGGGTGCGTCGCCTATTGTGGCCGGAGCGGTTCTCAGCGTGCAGGGTATGCTGGCCGCCAACGGTCGCAAGAAGCTGACGCCGAGCGAGATGCGGAAGCTTATTGTCGTGGGTGGAACCGCCAGTGCGAACGGAAACTCAGATCGGATTGGCTTACAGCCAAATCTGAAGGCTCTCATCGATGGGGGACACTTGAAGCGCTAGGTCCTGTCTCATACCCGGTGTTTTGCTTTGTGTATTATCATATCAGGGGCATTGGCTTTGCAAGGGCATGGATGGGGCGTTATAGGCTTTAGCATATTCCTGTTTGGGGATTGGGTGGAAAACCTTAGAATGGGTTTAGAGTCTTTGATTATGGGTAGCTAGCGACTGAGAAGCCTGACTTCAAGGTTCTGTTGGGCACAGAGAGTTTCCAAACTGGTCTCAGAAACCAATTGCTGGGGCATAGACCTTCTTTTCACAATTTGCCTTTGGGAATGTGGAGAATTGCGGAACATGGTTTTCTTCTTTTTCCTTTTTCTGTCCTCACGCTCCGTCTTCGTTCTCACGCTCCGAACTCCCGCTCAGATGGCTCTTCATTCCATTTCCCTTCCGCTACGACCCAAGATCAACGCCAAAATGGACTCCCAGACTGCAGCAACAAGCTCAAGCAAAAAGAGACCCCTTGAATTTCTCAGTGAGATTCGCAACTCAACGAGCTCCAACAAAAGGAAATGCCTTGACTTCCCAAGCGAGATCCACAGCACCGTCTACCAGCCAGACGGCCAAAACACATCATCAAGCCCAAACAAGGGGAGATGCCTCGAGTTTCCCAGCGAGATCTACAACTCTATCGACCAGTCTCAGACCACACCTAAAACAGCAAGTCCCCGCACCGGAAGCTTCTTCGACTTCCCCTATGAGATCCGCAACAAAATCTACCGCATCCTCATGCACGACACCGAAGTCATCCCTTGCTTCCAAGACGCCACATACCGCCGCCCACTCAGCGCACAACTCCTTCGAACCTGCCGAAAATTCCACTGCGAGGCCTTGCCGATCCTCTACGGCGAAAACACCTGGCGCATCGAAATCCTCCACCACGATCTGACCACCAACAAGATCGGCGCCTTGTTCCCTCCACAACCCGTGGTGCACGTACTCCACAACGGCCAGGTCGTCACCCGCCAGCTACCCCTGAGGCAAATCGAGATCAGAATCCGGGACTATTCGGGGTTTGAAATTTCCACCGTCCGTTCGGCTGTGCGGTTTGCGTGCGAATGGCTCAGCAAGCTTCCGGAGATCGATACGCTGCAACTGACGGGACCAACGACATGGTGCACCAAACTGCGATGTGGCCGTTACGACCATAGCCCCTGCAAGGGATACACCGGGTCCGAGAAGCAGTTGCTTGGCATATACGAGACGTGGCTGGACCGTATCAGGGGTGTCAATCACGTGCGTATCGACCGACGGATTCCAAGGGAGTCTCGCGATGCGATAAAGAGGGCGTGGAAGGGCTGGACGGAGGTGGATCCGCTGCCGGGGATGTATGAAGTTCTCGAGAAGTACGCCGATGAGCTTCAGGCACAATACAGGGTCCGGAATGGGGGTCTCCAGAAGTTTATTAGTGTCAAGGATAGTCTGAGACAGGCGGTGAGGGCGGTGGAGATTGGGGATGTCAAGACGTTTGGGAGGGCTAGGAAGGTTGTTGTGAAGCAGTTGGTCAAGTGTTATGGTAAGGAGGTGGTAGATAGGGAGCGAGTCTTCGTCTGTGATCCGAAGTTGGATGAGAAGCCGGTTGCGATTTGAAGGATCGAGGGGTTTGATTGGTCTTGGGAGAGGATTGGATACTTAGGGTAGCGCGGCAGTTGACACCAACAACATTGGACGGTGCCTGAAGGCCCAAGTTGAACGAAGCAATGACGGGCCTCTTGTGACGGCCAGCCCCTGAACAGTATAAACATATTCATGGTATTTGCTGAAACTACTGCATAGGAGTAACACGAGCTTCCTAGTAGGCGGTTGCATCACATCAAGAGCAGACAGTGTAACAAGGTCTTGAGTTCACAATGTCATCGACCCCTCACAGCCGTGAGAATCCTTCATGATTGCTATGTCCTTTCACCTGACGTTATGGAGCCCTTAAGACGCCTAAACCCCAGTCTCTGTGTGCCTTGTCAGGCCATCTTTGCCGGAGACTAGTCAAGATCCCGATTCTCGGATCCGGTGACGTCATTGAGGCAGAGATTCAGCTTCCACGATACCCTAGGGACGTTGCGTGGATGCACCACTAGGGACCCTGGCTGCCTACTTTGCAAGGTTGCGAGATTGTAGTTGAGGCCTGGTGAGATAGAGTGAGAGGTCGCGGACTAGGCAGCGCGGGTTATTTAGCGGGGGATCTTCGGCGGTCAACCTGAATGTGACTCCTGGGAAGATGGCAGGGAGCCTGGTTTGGAGCCATACCTGGAGCAGCATCTGGGTTGAGATCTCGTGATGCTCCACCAGGTTTGAAGTTGGAACAGCATGAGTGAGCAGAGAGCAGGTGACGCAAACGTGATACGGCATCAGAAGTAATTATATTGTAACTCAAATTTCCCTCAGTTGCACCGTGGCGACCGTCTGTCTTAACCGACAGATACCTCCTTGGCAGCACTTGACTTCGAGTCACTCGACCTTCCGACTTCAGACATTCCTGAGTGAGAGGCAGACCGATGCTCAGATGCATCAAACAGGGCCGGCATGTGGCCGTCTCCTCGCTCGGCCGAAAAAGGTCCACTGTGTAGGTTCTCTGCAGCGCGGCGCGTATATTTCCGATACGTTCGCATGAAAAATATGCTGATCCGCGGTATGCAGGCTAGTATTACACAAACCGAAGCTTCAACATGACCCCAGAGGCTGACATCAACCAGATCGTCTGCGAGCTTCATATCAGTAATGGTATCATCACGGTGCGCTGGGCCAGAATTTTCTTACACGTGGGGTTTGTCGTGTGCTTGAATGAGGCCATGGACATGATCCTCGGGACAGAGACGATGGTGACGCTATTGGTAGTGTGTTAGCATTGGAGTCCTTTTCGGTCCCTTTGTTTTAGGGGGAAAAAGCGGAGGGAAAGAGGAAATGGCAGCCATACAAGCTTCCCACTGCAAACATGAGGCAGACCACAACCTTTTTTCGTCGGGGAAGTGAGAGCTTGAGCAGTTCCGGCATCGGCAGCACCAAGAGCCAGAGGTCCAGGGCAAAGTTGAAGGAAGCAACCGTCCACGCGTAGATGTTGATGTCGATGCAAGATCCGGCTGGCACAGGATCGTCAAACCCGCTCCAGAAAAAGCTTATCGGCGTGCATTGGAAGATGATGGTAAACGCGAACGAGATGCCCGACGCGGCCGTGATGCCTATGGTAACGTATATGGCAGTCCGAAGCCCTGGGAACAGCACAAAGGGAAAGAATCGCAGGTAGAAGCCAAGGATCGACAGCTTCGTGAGCATGTTGATGAGTGTGTAGTAGAGTTCCAAGTTGTAGATCAGCTAGAGGTAGGGTGTTAGCTGTTGTGAGTTCATGGTACCTAAAAGATACCCATGGCGATGGAGGGGGAAAGATCCTACAATCATAATGGTTCTGATCTGCCCCGTGGTGAGAGTCCATATGTCTCTCCCGTAGTGATTGTCGTGAACTGCGGGGACAAGTCAGCCCCTGTTCGAGCAGCCAACCTAACAGGAAGTCCGCAGGATATACGCACCGAGTATGGTGCACGCCATCATGCCAACAAGCAATATCTGTGGTTCGATCAGGGGCTGCACGAAAAAAAGATGATCAGGATTAGCATCAAGGAGCACCCACAGCATTCAGCACCATGTACCAATCGTCGGCAATTTGGATCCATTTCTTCTGCGATGTTGGGGCGCCCAGCAGTCGCAGGAAGATGCTGACCAGCGCAAGTGTGCAGAGGGCGGTGGTGGTGACGTACAACACGGCGCCCCTATCTCGCATTGGCACGTTGCACGCCGTTGCCGTCCCGTTTATGGTCACTACACGAGGGCACCGTCAGTGGGAGCAACCGGCAATCAATGCTGCCCGAAGTTCGGATGGGAACACACGAAGAGCGTCCCCAATGTTACAACTCTGGAACGCGCATCCACTCAGTACCGGCGAGCTTAAAACGACGTCGCACGCGCAATCCATGTCGGTAGGCGAACATGTCGAGGCCAGTAGCGTCTGGTTCAAACATGGTAGCTGTTTTCTGTTAGCGCAATGCCAGTTTCGACTCTTCGAGCGAGAATCGCAATGGAACAGGCGTGTGGGCACCGACCGCGCAGGAGGGGATTTGTCGTGAAATGGCTGCCAACGCGTCTCGCTGGGCGGCAACCGCGCCAACGGCACCCGCAAGGGCTATCGCTAGCCCGCGTCTCATAATGGGCGACTGTAGACGATTGACATGGACGGCAGCTTTCGCGCAGATCGTCGAGAGTGTCGCCTTGTTTTTGGCATCTTCGCTCTTATGTCGTCGATCGAGAGCCAGCTTTCGCAAAACAGTGACCGGGAGCGCAATGACCGCTCATTTCCACACCGAAGCAGAAATGGCGTCTCAGGAAGTGAGACGAACGGCAGATGTGACATGCTGGGCGCTGTTGGATTCCCAGCGGAAGCATGAAGCAGGCTCCGGCTGCTGGGGATCCTTGAGAGCCTGCAGGGGCATTGCCCAGTAGGGGACGGTCCGCTGTGTGGGGTCGTGCCCGGGCACGTCCGTGCGCGAAGATATCTGGAGCCAACCAGAGCGCACCCCCCAATCCCCGAAAACACCACCACTGGAGGGTTGTGCCGCATGGAAAATAATTCCGTGGGAAACAGACCCCCACTTCCCGAACAATGACAGGCAGAAAACCAGGTTCACCAACACCCAGACACCAGCTGAAATTTGTGGCAAGCGGAATGCCCTCAGCCTCTTATTACTCACCATGTCCTCTGCCGTCCTTTCAGGGATCAACCATGATTTAAATTCCCTCTCATATTCTCCCCCACGTTCTCGTCCTCCACAGCACCTTCCCACCGCAACCAAAACAACGCTTTTCGGATTCCCTTCCTTCCGCTGGGCGCCTTTAAAATACTGCAAAAACAGGAAAGGAATGCGCGAAAAATGTCCACGGTGAGTGCAAAGATCAAATCTAATGTCAGCAGGCCAGTTGTCTAAAAGAACTACCAGCATACCTACACGGGGGTCTAACAGAGCCAGCCCCCCGTGACCAAGGCTGCCATTTCAACTCCAGCAACTGACTAGAATTCCGTCACAAAGAGCGGCTACACCGAAATTGGAAAACTTTGCTGTCATGATCAATCGGGTAGCTGCTGTTTGTATTGAGTGATGATGTCATGTGCGCTCACGATGGAAACCCCTAGCACCTAGTACTGACGATGATGTAAGTATGGCGTCACGAACGACTTACAGGCGAAGCTGGAATACAAATAAGCACGGCCAGTCCACGAAGCACCTACAAACTTGAACTTTCTTTTCATTGCAACGCTGAATGAAGAAGCCCAAGGTCACACTGCACAAGACACAACAACAACTTGCCCAACCAATAAGTCATTTCCAAGCCAACCAATATGCCTGACCTTCGCCCCGATCCTCAGGAGCGCGACATCAAGCAGGATGCTGCGTTGGAGGGCGCAAACCAGACTCCCGAGGAGGTCAGCAACCAGGCCCGCGGCTACAAGGCGAACCTGAGCAACCCAAGTTCGTCAACCCCGTCTTGTCGAATCTCTGCTATAATACTGACATGCGACCACAGACACCAGCGAGGAGTCAAAGGAAAGCTCGAAGGAGGCTCTCAAGGGCTTGGGGGGAGAGAAGGCATTCTACAGCAAGGACTCGAAGTAAATTAGCCAAAACGAGGTACTCAGGTGGATGGAGATGGAGTCAACTGAACGCAAGTAACATACTAAGATTGAGAGCTCAATTTGGCGCTTGGCGCTTGTAACCGCTGCTTGCGTGTACAGTTGTAAGACCTGGAATCCGCACGGTCCGTGACGCCCATGTACCTATTTTGCCGTCTCAAGCGCGAAGACTATCAGCCCCCACGGGCACCAACAACCCGTTGTTCAAATAATCTCAAATCGGAGTATCAACATCATTGGTTTACGCTTATAAACCTCGCTAACTCAATGCTGCTGGGTTACCCTCGGCAATGATAGAGCGGCGAAGCAACTGTAGGCAAACATTCATGTTGTAGCGATTTAAAGATGCGAGCACAAGCGGACTATTCGGAAGCATTTGCAGAGCAAACTTTCAATAACGGTCGATGAAGTGCATGAGGCGTGGAGATATGGGGGCGAAGAGAATGGCTGGCAGGTTGAGATATGAGAAGAATAGAAAAGCTATATATTTAGTGGTTTCTGCCCGTCAACTCACCACAGACTTTTCGTCCGTCTTTTTGTAATACCCCCATCCTGCCACTTACACGCCTACATACCTACACACACAATGAAGTATTTCATCACCCTCCTGACCTTCACGACCTTCATCATTGCTCTCCCTCCCTCCTTGGACATTCCATCCCCAAACGACAAACTGCTTGTCCCCATGACCTGGATCGGTCCTCTTTATCCCGGCGCCCCCATCAACGTCACTTTGGCCGGGGCCACAGCCAAGTCCATCCACGAGCAGATTCTGGACCTGAAGCCGGAATACACCCCGTGAGCGTTTGACGACTTCCGCGCTGACATGCACGCCAAGGGCATCACCCGCGAGATGTTCGAGTCAACGGGGGCGATCTCTCCCAATCCAGCTGCACGTGCGGCTCATGTGTTGAAGCGAGAGGAGGGGTGGTTTGACTGCGGGGCCGCCCAATGGGCAAGGTGGGTCGACTGCGGGGAGGGATTGAACTACCTGTACCAACTTGGCGGCGGGAACGGCCAGTGTGGGGTAGATGGACGTGGCCAGCCCTACACATGCACCCGTTTCAGCTGCTCCTGGAAGTGTGGCATGCTCCTCTGCAGCAGGGTGAGTTTCCCCAATACGTTCCGAGCCTCAAGCAGTCAGAGAAAGATTATGATGCTAACATAGGGGTGGACAGAACGGAGGCTACGTCCAGGCCCCGTGCCGGGCCATTGCGAGCGACATGGAAAAGATCCACAGCAATTGCCACTTATGGGACTCTGTAAGGGGAGACCTTGGCAAAGGCCGCCTTGTTTTTGATCAACATTATACCGAGTTGAGCAGAGGGAACTGCTGAGTACCTAATCTTCCTCGGATGTGTGGTCAAAAGTTGTGTTTGCGCCGAAGTTGGGAGGGCGATGGTTCTTATTAAGAGACCACAGTGTGGCGGTTCTTTTGACACGCTACTGTATGTTCGGGTACAGCACGGTGAAGCTGCAGGCATATCCACTTATCTCGATTCAATTTGCAGCAACTAGTTCCGATATTGACTTCGTATCCTTGCCGCACGACATGCAGGCAATTTAGTTCTAGGCGCCTACGCCATGATTCTACATTGTTACCGCGTCCCAGGTAGAGCTTACCGCTACCAAGACTTGGGCAATCGTTGAGGCGGAGCGGAGAGACTGGCTCTTTAAAAATCAGCATGTGGTCTGTTGTTCTGGCTGGGATTCTTTGCAGAGCGAGGTCTTGTTTGTCTCCTAGGCTGGTTGGTAAAGATCTTGGTTGCCCTCACGCGACTGTGCCGCACTCGGGTTGCTGCCTGTCCATTGAAGGTGGAAGCGCTAAGCCGGTGGTTCGGATTGGCCAACAGTCAGTCCTCTTCGCCGACCCCTCTTCATTGAAACTTCCCCGCGAAGCCCAAGACACTCTCTTCGAAACAATAGCCATCGTTACAGGTAAATATGCCACCGTGCCAGCGCTGCAAAACGCTCACCATAGACGAGTTCGTCGATACCGAGATCCCCTTCCAGCCAGATCTTCCAACACTGAAACAGAACGCTGAGCGAGGATGCGACTTCTGCTCACTGTGCTGGGGCGTCCTTCAAAATGCCGACAAAACCCAGCTGCAACGCCTCCTTCAAGGCCAGTCCGCTTGGGCTGACGGAGAGGAGTGGACCCCAACGATATGGCTTCTCGGGCTTGGGATCATGAACCGCGGCAGATTGGGAGCAACGATTGAGGTTAGCTGCGGAAAACTCGGAACTGTAAAAATGCCTGATGGCGAGCGGGAACCAGACCAAAACCCTCAGCCATCCATCGCAGAGACTCTCACGCTCTACGAGACCCCTGGCCAAATATCGCGATACAATCTCCATGGCAGACGCAGCACTGCCGATCAGAACCCGGAACTGTACTTGCAGCTCATCCGATCCTGGCTGAACGACTGCCAGACCAACCACGCGACATGCAAGGCAAGCGACAGTGGTACAATGCCGACGAGGGTCATCGATGTCGGCATCCCTGGTACTGCTGAGCCGCACGTGCGATTGGTGTCGACCGGAGGGCTCAACGAGCGCTATCTCGCGCTGTCCTACTGCTGGGGGGCAGACACTTCAGGCGTCTATACTCTGAACAGACATACCCACGCGATCATGACGCGGGGCATTGAGGAGCCTGCCCTCGCTAAGACGCACAGAGAAGTCATCTCTCTGGCGCGCGCACTCGGCATCCGATATGTTTGGGTAGACGCGCTATGCATCATCCAGGGCGATGTTGCGGACTGGGAGACAGAATCCAAGACCATGGCGCGAGTCTATGGCAACGCCACACTGACGATCATCGCTGGGCGTTCTCCCGGCTCAAAGAACGGTTTCCTCACGAATGAGCTCAAGAACCAACACCGACCACCGCCTTGCCAACTCCGAGTCAGCAGCCAAAGCCAAACCAGCTCCGAGACGCTGACAGTCGACCTCCGCCGTTCTCATGACATCGGGCCACTCGTCAAGCGAGGATGGTGTTTTCAGGAACGCCTGAGCGCGCCGCGCGCCGTTATGTTTGCGGAGCAACAAATTGCCTTTCAATGCAACAAAGAGCAGTTCTGGGAAGACGGACGCGCAGACCGAAACGCCTGGCGGCCCAAGTTCGTCCAACAGCAGCCCCAATGGACCCGGGACCCAAAGATTCCCCTCAGCCCAGTAGAGGAGACGCTCAAAGACTGGTATTTGATGATCTTCCACTACTCTCAGTGCCTTCTTTCCAATCCCCACGACGTCTTCGCGGCTATCTGTGCTGTGGCACAGCAGGCCGCCCGTACACTTGTTGGCTCGCGGTACCTCGCCGGCATATGGGAGTGCGATATGGTCCGCGGCTTGCTCTGGAGACCGTGTTATCACTTCCAGAGTGGGCCTGCGGCCCGGACACCAACAGCACGCCCCAAACCTACCAAGCTCACCGGGGGGACCGGGCCTGTTGTCCGCGCGCCGTCGTGGTCTTGGGCCGCGGTGGAGGGGCCAGTCGCACATGATCCGTGGAACCCAAGCCGCATTGCAAAACACCGGGATCCCGCTTACTCCATGATTCGGCCAGGATGTCCGGATTCCCGATGGTCGTTTGATACTAAATGCGGCGTCGATACATTGCATATGTTGGAATGCGAGCTGCGACTCTTCGGTCGCGTATCATCCGCACTGATATTGCGGGAGTCGGTAATGGACTACCTAGAGGTTCGGAAGAAGCGCGGTAGAATTGTGGTACCACGGCCCAAGGTCGTCGATCACGGGGTGATGCTGGTTTCTGGGGAAGAAAGCCGCGATGATAGACCGAACGATGAACCTTGGCAGGATCGTGTTGTTGGCCTCGCGTTTTTCGATGACACTGAGGAGAGAAATGGCGTCGATGGGGTGTGGTGCCTCCTTGTCAGTACCGACATGGGACTGATCTTGAAGAGAAACGCGGATGAAAGTCTGTCCCGTTTAGGATGGTTCTCGGTCGAGAAGGAGAGTTGGCTGCTTGGCCAGCCGGAAATATGTGTTTCTTTGCGGTAGGGCGCTGAAGCAGACAAGTTCTGCACGTTTGTCCAGCCGCGGCGGGGAAGGGACTGGGTGCGTGGGTATGAGAACCAATTGCACCGCGTCAAGGCTGAGGTGAACCCTGCTTCTTACGGGGACACTCTGTGATGATATCTGACACTCCTTGACAGGTGCTATTAGCTTCGATCACGGCGATAATACAGAGCTGCCACGAGCTATTAGGACTTACCGGAAGACGCAGTCTCTCCTTGCTCCTCAGGCTGAACAATGTCACCCTGGACCATGTCTTTCCGGCTGACGATGTTGTAAAGCACATGGAATAAAGACCCAAGCGCAAGCAAAAAGGGTGTCAACTGACCCACCGAAATCTTCGGATGACGGTCTTTTCTATTTAGCGATCGACTACCTAGGTTTCTGTATACTTGATACGATACTGAAAAGTTCAAATCTCGCAACTCACCCCTCTTCACTCTGTAGCCCCCCTCGCCAGCAACATCTCCCGGACCTCCTCCCCCTTGGCCATCCCAAGCGGCTTCCTTCCCGTGTCCGACACGGCGTTGACATCAGCGCCGTACTCGAGCAGCAGCCGCACGACATCGAAATGCCCGTCCTTCGCGGCCCAGTGCAGCGCCGTCCAGCTGAACGCGGTGCGCATTGATGCGTAGTCCAGCTTGTCAAAGGCGTCGCGGTAGCCTTGGTGCTGTTCCGGACACGTCGACCGGCTGCCCATTGGAAGCGAGGAGACAGTTACCTGAGCTCGCATACCCCGGAATTTGGGGGAAACATCCTGGAATCTGATCTTGTTCAGATACCACAGCATTTCGCCGTTGCACCGGCCCCGGTACACCAGCCCGCGATCGCTGAGTCATCGGATATACTAAGTTCGTGCACCCTGAAGGGAAACACCCCCTGAAGCGGAAAAATTCGGGGCCCATGGGTTACGGCACGTGGAATTCTACCCTAACCCTCCAGTCGCCAGCCCACTCGTCGCCAGAGATCCCACAACACCAAAGCCCAACATCACCACCTCAATCTTACTACCACTACCACCACTACCACCTTGTTCAATCGCCCGCGCGCTCGATCGCTCTATCACTCGTTGCTACCCTAGATTCCTCGAAATCCTCATTTCTGGATTTCCGCTACCAAGGCAATGCCACCACCACACAGACATCCGGCCAACTTGCAGATCAGGAGCTTTGCAAGTCAACCTTGCTGCGCGAAGACCTTGATGTCAACATTATTGCCTTCAATTTCTGGAGCCGGAGTTACATACCGATACAATCAATTAAGGAGTTCCGGGACCACCTCCGCCGCCAGCGCCTTATAGTCGCTCGTTCTTACGTGTACCTTGTCGACACTGGAACACTGTCGGCCGAGGTAGCTCGCTTTCTCGGGTTCTCGCTAAACCTGAGCCTTGGGCTATGGCAGGCCCATTGGCGCCAACGCGAAGGCCTTGATCGTCACAGATGCGCCCAACCGTCGTTATGAATCACCGGGGCTTCTGCCTAGCATTTGTAACCGCTACAGGTACTAAAAACGCCGGAAGCGATAGGCGCGGCCGCAGTCTCCGGCCTACCGTGTCAGTCGGGTTCTCGACGGAATCATCTCTCGCGCATTGTTCTTCAGGCGTTATTCTCTTACCCACTACCCCGCTAAGCTTTGCTAATGACCCCAGGGCGTGGTACCCTCCAGATCCGGTATTCCGATCAACTCTTTCGATATTGTCTTGAAAAATCTGAAAAATCTCCAAGCGTCGAATTCTGGTGGCGGCAGCGCCGATGCCGCCATTGCCAGGTCCATATTTCCACTAGCGATCACCGAGTGGACAAATACATTGGCTGCGTGGGAGGAACGCGTGGTGGAAGCTGAAGCCTTCGCAGCACAGCAGCCCACCAGAGTGACCCGGTCTTGGGCAACATGGGGCCGCTCCTGTGGGTCACGATGTCGAGGAATCCTCACGTTTCCCCACATTTACAACCATCACCACCACCACACCACTCCAGTGAAGCCAATCTTGACTGTTTCGCGATGCTTAATGAATAGAAGAGTCTTCTCCCTCGTTTCATTCAGTTCTGAGCAATCCCATCGTTCTAGACCGGCCTCTCGTAACCCAGTTCGGACTCTCCGCAGACAGGTGAGGTTTTCTCTGTACGTGGAGGACATGGCTTGCCAGAACAAGCGTAAACTGGTACTTTGGCGAAGGTGACGAGTTAGCGACACGGCCGCAACAGCGACCTAGTTCTGGAAATGGCCTTGCTTATCCCCGGAAGCAATATCTGGGAACCCTTTGGGCCGGGCGAGCTGCCGGGTCTGGCTCAACCGCGTTTTAGGCAACTTGAGACTCTCATCCGGGTTCTGCTCCAGAAAGGCCCCCACCCTCAGGTTGAATCGGTACTACTGTGTCGTGTCTCGCATCTGGTGAGTGTCGTCAGTCCGATAAAAAGTGGATGGAGGCTCACTGCCACAATTGGGGCCTTGCATCCTTACAAGCTGATACGTAACTTCTCGGGTATTGGAAGCAAGGCATTTTGGGAACTTGGGCAACCTTTGCTTGACGAGGAGGTGAGAAGTCGAGGAAAATCCTCACGACTCCGATCTCTTCTGTCTCCGTAGCTGCTGATCAAATACACCTATTCTGCTAGATTGGCCGATCCTTGGTTTATTCGATGAATATCACAAAAACTCACAACCCCAGATATACAATCCCCGCCCACAAAAAGGGCTCGTCCTCAAATTCCATATCCACATCATCATCATCATCGTTCTCATCCTCCTCATCACTACCACCATTCCCGGGGAACCCCCTCGTCTCCTCCCTCAGCCTCCTCACGGCGACATTCACCGCCTCGGCCACCCTGTCATAGTGTATCGTCATCCCCCCCTCCCTCCCCCCCCCCCCCCCCC
>Ga0247780_1000315_pt1 | contig 48355 bp, 59 predicted proteins | sample UWRJL079202R5_FD_179927 | JGI IMG/M metagenome (GOLD analysis project Ga0247780, IMG submission 179927) | Plant litter microbial communities from Arlington Agricultural Research Station in Wisconsin, United States - UWRJ-L079-202R-5 | ecosystem: Environmental > Terrestrial > Plant litter >...
TGAGGGTAGGAGTGGAGGGATGGGTATGGGTATGGCTGGGAGGAATGCGGGAGAAGGGGAGGGGAGGAGGAAGGGGAGGGGGGTGAGGAGGGTTAGTTTTGGGTAAGGGGGTGGTGAGGGCTTGTTAGGGTTGTGATGAGGCTGCGATTGTGATGATTGATGAATGGGGTGAGGAGAGGGGAAGGAAGGACGTAATGGGGTGAAACGGAAACGGAAAGGAAGGCGTTTTGGGCTGGGTTTGTTCGTTATTCGGTTTTTTTTCTCCGCCGCCCGCTTGTTACAGTACGTGTATTAGTTACGGATTAGCTCGAGTGAGAACCAGCAGTTGTTTTGTTTGATGTTATTATCCAATCGCCAGTGTATGTGGCAGACCGGTGTCTATGTTGGTATTGGTACATTTGTGAACTGATATACAGCATTGGAATCTTTCTACTCCTCGGGCTTAGAACCCGAGGCCTGTTCACTCTCGAGTTCCAATCTGAGTTTGGCCCATTTCCGCTCTGTTTTCTGTGCTTCTCGGAATTTGTCGCTTCTCCGAGAAGGTGTCTCCTTCTCGGCGTGGTGCCCCTCCTCCCTCTCTGTGGGGGTACCTCCAATTACGACCGAATAATCGTGTCCTTGCGGATCGTAGGGTAACCATCTGTTGAGTGCTAGCTGGTTCATGTCCGGCATATTGGTCATGGATGGTGTATCCCAGTCCTTTGGCTTTCCTGTCACCTTTTTCCAGGTCCTTGGCGCGTGCGGATCCCTCGAGTCCGACAACCATGGGTCGACTTCCCACTCCTTTGGCCCCTTCTTCCAGATCCTTGGCGACTCCTTTAATGCCGTCGAGATGCCCTGCAATTCCAACTGAAGCTGCTCGAACTCATCCGATGCCGACTTTCCTGTCAACATCTGCTCCCGCCGCTCTACCATCTCTTCCATTAGGCTCAGAGCCTCCTCTTGGTGTGTGAGCAGCGAGAAGGCCCTCAGGGTAAACTCATCTTGCGGCCAACCAGCACGCTCGGCGCGCTGTAGAGCTGACACAGTGCCCGGCACCGATTGCGTGCGCGCATAGCCGGCGATGAGCGCATTCCAAGTGACACGGGTGGGTTCGACTCCGTGGTTGCGCATCACCTTCATCAAGCGCTCAGCCTGTTCGAGCTGCCTGTTGTGCACCAGCGCGTTGAGGAGGATGGTCCAAGTGTAGATGCTCGGGGCGGGGTGGAATTTTGAGACCGCAGTGGCCGCAGTGGCCGCTGGGACACCCTCCACCCTGGAATCTCGTTTGGCGTCATCAAGCATGTCGTTTACAACGTCAAGGGCCACACGGAGCATGCCAGGCCATCTTCCGAGGTACCGGATGACATTGTCATGCACGGCTGTCGTGTATTGGGTGATGAAAGTGGCCTCTGGGGCGCCGGTTGCGATCATTCGCCGGAATGACGCGTAAAAGGAGACGACGGGGTATACGCTGGACTGTGATCTCAGGAAGCCGCTGAGCATTATCGCGAGTGTCCAGGGTGTCGGCTCTATATGTTTCGGCTCAAGCTGTTCTACTATGTTCAGGAGCCCTGCTACTTTTGCGTTCCATGGGCCCTGCGTCAACGTCGCGGTGTTCGGATTTCGAGCGTCTTCCAGGAGTTCGTCCAGGTTGTGCATTGGCAAGAGTCGCTGTAGTGGCTCCATGTTGAAGACCTTTGCAAACACCTGCAGCATCGGCGGGAAAGCCGGGATAACACGGATTCCCCAAGGACCGGTTGGGCGGAAGTGTTCAATGTTGACACTGTAGATGTAATGAATAGAATGGATCACGTCGTTCCAGATAACTGGGTCCCGGCAGTCATGGTCCTTCACCAGTTGACTGATAAGCTTACCCATGGTCTTGAAATCCCCGCTATACTTGCAGCCATTCAGAAGAATCGAATACAGATGCAGGTCCGGACTTATCCTGTGGCTTTGGACTAGGTCAAAGACTTGCATCGCATTACGAAAATCGTGAGCCAGGGATAGGTTTCGGATGATGGCAGTAAATGTGATGAGATTCGGTTGTATCCCCAGGGACGTGAGCTCTTCCAGGATATACGCCCGCGTTTCGCTCAGCGCGGTGTCTTTGGCGTCCTTCTCTGTGAAGGCTAACATTGACGTGCATGCGGCCATGACAGGTGCAGATTGTAGGACGATATCGTGTTCTTGAATTAGATCACGGAAGATCTCCACGGCATGGCGTTTATATTCAGCATGCTTGGCAACCCCGGCTATGAAATGCAGCTTCGTGAAGGCTTTGATGTGATGCTTGTATATTCTGAGCTCGGCATATAAGTCTAGCAGAAGGTCGGGCTCCGCAACTTGACTTATGGTGTAGAGGCTGTGTTGTGTGAACTTCACAAACCCCTCGCTGCTCTCGCGGAGGATCTGGATGAGTAAACCCGGCAGAACTTTGCCATACTCAGTTGGCCCTGCCCGAGCAAGCAGATGATACCGTTTCACAAGAAAGCTTATCGTATCTCTGACGGCGTAAAAGGGCACGACGTCTGGGTCAAACGTGGCTTCGAGCACTTTGTGAGCTTCATGCGGCGCCAATGTGAGACAGTCTGCCATGACATGTGGCCAAGTCTTAATACGAGCATCCAGACTCCTTTTCTGCCATCTCTCTCTCATGGCGTCGACTTCCCCCGCGAGCAAGAGGGCCCTCAAGTGCTCCTCTCCCGAGTCTTTTGGCTTGGGTATGATGTGTCCAGTCATAGATAGGCTATGGTTTAGTAGCTGATGACCCCAGGCTTGGGAGAAATCTTTCTTCCAAATGCGGAAACGGCGCGCTGCTTGTGGAAGTTGCTCGGGGGGCACAGTCTCCTGTAGGTGCTTAAACTGGAGGTTCCGATCCATCGGGAGCTTCTTTGTAAGAAGAGGCGAGATAGTTCCGATAGGACCCAGCGTGGGGAGTCTCTTCTTTCGCCCCTGAGGGTCAGGCCTCTTTAATGTAGTCTCCGACCCGGCCGTTCCAGCGGTTGTCAACAACGTCTGCGGCTGAGCATTCCCATGATCATCCGGGCCCTCCAACTGAGGGTTTTCGCCCGTCAAGTGAGGCTCTTCGCCCTCCAATCGAGGCTCTTCGGGCGCATCGAATTCGGGGTCTTCGGACAGATACGTCTGCCCTCCCAGTCCGAGCTGTTGCAGATAGTCCTGTGGGCGATCGTTGAGGTTTTGGCCAAGCTGTTCGAGGATTTCGAGGCGGATACGTTTGTCCTTGTCGATTTCAGGGTAACTGTCACGGAGCCCCTTCAGGACCTCGCGCGAGGGGGCGACGGGCGCCTCCCAGCTCTTTTCAGGCTTGCCAGCGTCGAGGCGTACAGGTTTCATGACGACGCGCTTTTCCCTGTGGTATGGGGATTTCAAAGCGTAGGTAAGTCGCTTGTAGACTGGCTTTGGAGCAGGCTCCGCGCCCCTCCAGTCCTTCTTTGGCCTGGGCGGGTCCTTCTTTTCCTTGGGCAGGAGCGGAGCGGCGACGGTCCTATACAGCGGTTCTGGTGGCAGCTCTGACGGCCCTGGTGGCTCTCGAGGCTCCCGCGACTGTTGTGGACGCGCTGATTTCCCTTTCTCGAGTCCGCCGTGGAAGAGGCGGCTGAAATCCCCCTCGTCAATGCGGGTGGCGTCCGGTTTCGTTTTCGTCGCGAACTGCCTGGACGGCCGTATTGGAAGCCGAAGCGCTGCCTCGCGCTGCCGCATCGCGGCAAGGCATGGCCGGCAGACAAATCCGGCGCGCTGCATCGTGAAGGCGGCGTTTCTCTTCCGTGATTGCCGTCGATCCCGAGCTCCAAGCGTTGTCGCGAGCGTCTTTCGCGATTTAGTCCCAGATAATTAATTCCAGGGTTCTTATCGATAACAAATCACTAGCGCGTTGGTTGCAGACGAGCCTGCCGGGGTTCGTGCATCCAACGGTTCCAACCTCGAATTTGTATTTCAACTCTTAACGGCAAAAAAAGGCAAACTGCACGCAGAATCCCACGACCAGACAAATCACAATGTCATCTCATGCCACACTCAGCGCAGCTGCTGACGACCGCAAGGCCCGCCTGGCAAAGCTCAAGTCCCTCAAGCGCAAACAGCCAAGTGGACCAGAAGAGCAAGGCGATGGCGACGCCCCCACACACGACACATCCGAAGCTGCCCCCAGCCCACCTAGCAACGATGTCGCGCGCATGCACCTCTCGGGCCGCAACTACGATCCGGAGACGCGCGGGCCAAAGCTCGGATTCGAGGCGCCGCCGACGCTCGCGCTGGAGAACCCGACGCTAGAGGAGCAGGCAGCGGACCTCGAGGACGAGCTGCGGAGACAGGCGGCGCTGGATGAGCAGGACGAAAAGGGCATCGATCTCTTCAAGCTGCAGCCCAAGAAGCCCAATTGGGATTTGAAGCGGGAACTGAACCACAAACTCGAGGTGCTCAATGTACGGACCGACAATGCCATTGCGCGCATGGTGCGTGAGCGGCTAGCGGCTAAGAAGGCGGCCGTTGCGGGGGCCGAGGGCAGCGCGGGTGGGGCCGCAGATGGGGAGGGGTCCGGGGATAGCGGCCTGTTGGAGGGAGCGGCCTTTGTAGAAGGGATGCGGTTACGGGAGAAGGAAGAGGCGGAGGAAGCTAGGAGGGAGCGGGAGGCGGAGGACGAGGATTTGGCGTAAAGCCGGAATACACCATGCTCCTGGACAACAGCACAAGACGGGACAGCCTCTTGAATATGGCCTGGGGCAGAAAGCCCGATGTTCTTAAGTATGCCATTGATACCCACATGCCTATCTACTTGTGTTCATTGCCTGTGTCAGCGCTAACCGTTTGCTGAAGGGGCTGAGACTTCGCTCGCGTGGAGGCGATGGCCGTCGCTGTTCAAGACGTGGAGGATTGTTGTCTTCCCGACGACTACGGTCTTCCCGATCCCGGTACTGACTGGCACCGAGGTCCTGCCTAGCTGGGGGGCGTGCTGGCGACTGCGACCTCGAATACTCTCGCTTTGTCGGGGCGACCTTTCCGAAGCCCCTGTCAGAGTAAGAATCACGACGTACAGGTCGGGGTGATGGGGACCGTCGGTCTGGCGATTCGCGACTGGAGTAACCTCTGTCTGGGCTTTCCGAGGACTGCTTCAAGTACCGCTCTTTGGAGCTCAAGGAACGGCGCTGCCTCGGCACTGGCGGAGGCGATACATCTCGAGATTCACGCGGTCTTGACCTTCGCGGTGACCGCGAAACCCGTCTGGATGGACGTTCCCGAACTGGAGAGGGAGAGCGTGTTGAGATAGTCGATACAGAGTCAGATGAATATGATCTCCGCCGTCTTGGTGAAGCCTCAGGACCAGAAGCTTCCTCTGGATCGTCTTCTAATCCCCTCTTTCTGGCTCTCTCAGCCTCTCTCCCGGCCAACACTTCGTCGGCCACGCCTTTTCTGGCTGTCTGTTAGTAATGCCCGAGAAGGAATGAGGCCCAAGGACTATAATGCTAACTTCTTTTGGACGGCATCCGGTGTCTCATTGGTGAGTTTAGGAAGCAGTTTAGGATTGAACAGCTGCTGAGTACGAGAGGGCCTGGCAACATAGGGCCGCTCCTGAGGCGCAGCCTTGCACTCGTACGAGTAGTGGCGTTCTGGGGGTGTCAGCACGGACTGAATGTGGATTGCACGGGGGGCCGGAACCTATCTCTCTTGAGGCACTTCTGGCATTGGACAGTTGCCGGTGCGCTCTTGGACGGGCCGCCGCGGCCGCGGGCGGAAAACATGGTGATGGCGATGCCGCCGGTGGTGGTAGGCCGATGAGAGAAGGCCGCAGATGGTTGTTTGTCAGCAAGACAGATGGCCGAGCAGATGCAGCCCGAGCCCAAGCGGGACGATGATGTGACGAGGAGCTGTCAGTTGTATAACGTGGTGAAATCCTGCACGTCTCTGTACCACCTGGATAGCCAATAATAGCAGCGTGCGCTGGATAACGCTGGCGCGGATAGGCGCAAACGTGTAAAGACCTGAGGCAAAGATGAAAAGCAGAGGTTTGAGGCAGAAGGCAGCTCGCTCTGGCGGGGAAGGCAATCGAGACAAATGCCTGCTACTCGGACTCGGGGGTCCGTATTCTGGCTTGTGTGCAAATGGTCGGCGTACGCGATGCGATGTGAGACTGAGAACCACGCCTCTTCGTTGTAGCTCTGTTCATGCCTACCCACGCTGTGCCACAGGGGTGGATTGATAAACTGCAGCGGGTGGGTTCCACGGGCCTTTTCGTGCTCTATCGCCCGCACGTGATGGGTGGGACAGGATGCCTGAGTGCCTGATCAGCGAGTTGAGGGCCACGGCAGAAGAACCCAAAAGGCCCCCAAACGGAGGAGGTTTTGGGCGGCGCTAGCCAGCAGCCCAAGCCAAGACTCGGACGGGGACGAATGCGAGACGGCGGCCGGGCAGGCCTCTCAAAAAAGTCCCCCAAATTCTTCGTAGACACGATTTCTAGGACGGCCGAGGTTGCTTGTACTTTTCTTATGAACTCAAATACTGTCCTGTCTCAGGCCGCTCGGGTGCTCTGCATGTCTCTGAGCAGAAAGACAATTTTTTGTATTTGTCTAACCCTGGCTGCCGTCGCAACTTTTTGGGATTGCCGTAGGTAGGCCGGTCTTGGCTTTGGCCTGAGGAAGCCAAAAAAAAAACGGGGAGGTCCAGCCCGCAAGGCAAAACCGGCACCTGGCGACCCTTTCGGAATTGGGTACCTTGGTCCTTGGCTGCGACCCAGAAAGCCTCCTCATCAGACTCCCCTCGTGCAACCGCATTTGATCTTTTTTTCCATCCCACCCCCCTCTTCCACGAACCCGCCCGCCTTCTTCAACCGCCCAATTGTTGCAGCCTTCGCCGAAGCATCTGGGACGGCGGCTGGCGACCACGAGATTTGCGGTACCGTGCACCGGCTCGACCATCGCGGCCGAAGGACGGCAGACTTGGAGACATCCATCTATCGCGGCGAAACTTCCCCCCAGCTCATGAACCATGATCACCGGCGCTCTCCCCTCGCTCTGGATCGCTCTCCTCCGTTTCATTTCTTGATCTCTGCTACTGCGAAAAACTCCCTCGCCTGGGATCCGGCAAAGAATTGAGTTGGCGACACCGTCTCCCCCGCCAGCGCATTCTGCATCGACGCCCTTCGTCGACTGCGATTCTATCCCAACCTCGGCCGCGCTGATCGGCCCCCAGCTGCCGCCATGGCCACTCTCCCTACCATGGCACCCGAAATCAAGAAGCTTTCCTTTGCAAAGGTGCGTCACCCCGGAACGCCGCGCGCTTCCGATCTAGAGTCCTCAGGTCTGACGTCCTTGCCTCTACAGGTCGCTGCGGCATCGGCATCCAAGGATTCGACATCCGTTACTACTATCGCCAGAACGCCTGCGCCTCCGGTTGTCAGAGACAAGCGGGACCAGGCCCCCGCTGCTCCGGTTGCCATCGTCTCCGAGGGGGCCTATGTGGGCGCCCGCATCTCCGCCGCCGTCGAGGATGCCTCCCGCGCGGCACACAGGTCCGCCACATCGGGCCAGATCTTGGAGAGTAAGGATCTTTCAGGGTTGAAGGATCTAAAGTTGGAGACAAAAACGCCAAACCTCATTGTCAATGGTTCTTCAAATGTCATGGACAGGTCGACAAACGCGGGCAACAGCCACACGCCCTCCGACGACAACTCGCAGAGGGCTGACTCTAGCTCCGAGCTAGGAACGAAGCCCCCTAGTGTTGATGGCAAGAGCATTACGTCAGGCACTACATTTGCCCTGGACGAGAAGGAGTCGCTGCGCCCAGATGACAGCGCCAGCGTGAAGGCCGCTGCGGAGGATGATGATGCTTTCTCGGTTAGGGGATCGTATATTGCTGGTTCTCGTATGGGCTCTGATATTGCCGCTCGTTTCCGGGGAATTCAGTTGGGAGATATGCCGCTGCGGCCCATCACTACCTCACATGCACTGCCAGGACTCCACGGCCCCGGAATCGCGACACCACAAAGCGGAGGCTCGGAGAAGCAACCCGTAACAGAGTCAAAGATGCCATTGGTTGGTGGAACGACAGTGTCGGACTCGCTCGCTGTCAATGGTTTTCTGAGCCAGAATCCCGACGAGAAGCTCCTGGAGGCGATGCAGTCTCCCAAAGACCGCTTGTTTTTGCTGAGGTTAGAACAGCAGGTCATTGAATTTGTCCAAGATTCCAAGTATGTGATCTTCCCGTTTACCCGGCTGCTAGTCTGTGGCTTGGTTGCTAATCGCGACTACAGAGAACCTTTCATGGATTTGCCTCCTAGCAATTCATTTTGCAGGATGCTGACGCACAAGCTTGCTGATTATTACCATATGACACATTCGTTTGAGGCGGTAGCCGGCGCGGTCCGGATCTACAGGACCCCCTTTTGCAGGATCCCTCCCTCGTTGTCGAGTATCTCTGTGAACACGTCCACAAGCAGCTCCCCAGCTCCCCCGGTACTGCCGCGAAAGATCATGCGACGTGGAGAGGATGGCGAGTTTGCCTCGGGCAGCGCAGGGCCTTCCAAACCAACGTCGGAGGATGGCAGCGACGGAAAGGACAAGAATATGCCGAAGGAAAAGTATGTTGCAGTTGACCCTGACATTTGAGGACTGGTGGCTGACTTTTGTTTTCGTAGGCTCACGAGAGAGGAGCGTGAAGAAGCATACAATAGGGCTCGGCAACGGATTTTTGGAAGCCTTGACAAAGGAGAGGCTTCGACACCCGGTTTGTACACACCATGCATAGTCCCTCACATTTGACTAACCAGCGGAAACAGAGGGTGATGATGCAAATGGCGTCTCTCGAGCAAGCTCAGTCTCAACCAAGGATAGGTCCAATGTTGGAAAGAGGAAGACGAACAAGCAGCGCCGAGACGATTCGGAGAGCTTTGACTCTAGATCGCAATATGTAGTCTGGTGTGGTCCCCAACAGCCTACTTGGGCACAAGCCGGACCGCAGTATTATCCCGCCACGGCCTCTTCATACGGCGGGCAATATCAGCAGCCGTATCCGGCCGCCATTCCGCCGGCCTACGCCCCGCCGAATCAGCCGTTTCCGCAATACGGTCCTCAGTACACCGGGATGACGACGGTAAGACTCGCTGGAGGCACGAGTTTTTGAATAGGCAGCGCTAACCAAGCTTCAGTATCCCGCTCCATCGGTGCCGCAGGCTGCACCACCCCAACCGCAGCGCTATCAACCCCCTAACCCGCCTATGCCTGCGCCGTACGCAGCAACTGTGCCCAATGGACTCGCACAGGTGTCAAACCTGCCCCAGGCACCAAATGGGATGCCCCAAGCGGCATGGCAACAGCAGCCGATCCAGCAGCCTATTCAGCAAGCGATACCGCAGCCAATGGCTCAGCAGATGCCTCAAACGATGCAGCAGCCCATGCAGCAACCGATGCAGCCACCTTTGCAGCAGCAGCCGTTGCAGCAGCAACCCTTCAACCAGAGCCCATATCCACAGTCCCGGGCCAGCCCGAACCCTGGCGGAATCCCGTATGCTTATGGGCAGTTGCCTGCTAATGCCAATCCCAATGACCCCAAGAGCCAACACCCGATTCCAGGCAGTTATCACCGGCAGCCCTTCAATCCCAAGAGTCAGACATTTGTCCCCGCCAATGGCATTGCCCAGATGCAGGGATCGAATCCGTATGGCGGCTCGAGTCCTCACCATGGCAGCCCGCAATTCAACTCGCCTCACATGAGCTACAGCGGCTTCCAGCAGCCGCTGCCCCAGCCGGTGTTTCCTGGCCCGGGGGCTTACGGGATGGCGAGACAAGGCTCGAATAATTCGATGACGCAGTATCACCACGGTGTGCAGCAGCCGCTGGGGCTTCCCCACGGGCCGCAACATATGGCACCCAACGGTTCTCCTCACATCCCCACCAAGTCAATCGGGCTCCCGGGCGCCGTCCAGACTTTCAGTCACCTCCCGAACTACGGGAACCCTGCAACACTACCGCAGAAACCTACATAGGAGTTTGAGCATCGAGCGGTGTCATGGGCGAATGGATACACAAGGACATGAGGCGCAACGGATCGGGGCATTCATCGGGGCGTTCTAGGAGTAGCAGGTAGGCATGTTGTTGGTGTAATGTGTCGGGTGTCACACGGGGTAACGCTGCTGGACTTGGTGCGGGACGAAGTTTTGGCAGATCGAGATTAATGCAGATATTACCTTTTCATCCACGACCCGACCACGACCACTGAACCATCAAGGTTTTATAGATGTGCAGATTAGAGATGAAGATGAGGGAAATAAAGCCCGGTTTCAACACATAAGGTCACCTTGTCTTCAAAATGTCCTGAAGTACTCGCTTGACATGATCTCGTTCGTTGCTCATTTGCCTCTCGTTCTAAGTCCGTAACCCGTGAACGCCGTGAAAACTTTTTACCTGCCTCCCTAGTCCTTTCCTCTCTTCTTTGACATGAACCGGCCTTCGCTAATTCCTACTCAAGAAAGTGGGCGGACTATGCTGCAAGCAATTCGGTAATTCTGCAAAAAAGACGAAGTGGAAGGAGGAGAGTGTGGGCTTGCTCTCATTCGCATACAGGTGGCCGCACTTTTCCCTCTCTGCGGCGCTTGGTACTATGCAGGAAACAGCAGCCGCATTAGACCGCGAGACAACAGAAAAACGAACATTGGTATTGGTGTGTTTGTTTTTTTGGCCTTGGTTTTTCTCTCTTTAGTTAGTCGGCGTTTTCCCTGGGCTCCCTGGGCTCCCTCGACTGGTTGCCACCTCTCCCGCCACCGCGTCCACCACGGCCGCGGCCACCCCTACCTCCACGGCCAGACTGGTTGCCGCCCTCCTCTCCGTCCTTGGCCTTGTCGCCACCCTCCTTCTCGCCGGCGACAAGCGGGGCCGTGGCCAAGCGCTGGGCCAGGTCGATCTGTGTGCGGATCGAGTTGGCCAGGTACGACACCATGAGGACGTCCTGGATGTGGTTGTTGAAATCGTGCTCGATGGCGGTGTTGGCCACCTTGGGGCTGAGAGAGAGGTTGTTCATAAGGTACTGGCCGAGGGCGTGGTTGCCGTCGCGTTCCTCATCAAGAACCTCAGAGACGTAGCTGCCGACACGCTCGAGAAGATCCGAGACGGTCTCGAGAGACTGGGCGAGGCCCTCGATATCGGAGACGATGGGGGCGGCGCGGGCCTCACCGGTCGCAGCGGCGCTGACGGAGCCAAGAGCGGTGCGCTCGGCGTCGGTGAAGAGCAGCTTGTGGGGCACCTCGATAAAGAGGCACGACTCGGCGGCGCGCTCAGCGTTAACGGCGACGGGGGCGGAGATGTACGTCTTGGTCTCGATGGCGGTGCCAGGCTCGGTGCTGATGGTCAGGTGGACGGCCGGGTGGGGGAAGGTACCGGTGTCGGGCGAGGCGAAGAAGTTCTGGATAAGGGCGGAGAAGGAGTTGAGCTCGTGCGAGGTCGTGTACCAGCCAAGCAGGGTCTCGCGGGGCGATGCCTTGAGGGTAAGGGCGAGCATGTTCTTCTGGTACTCGACGTCCACCTCGACCTGGTCCTCGTTCTCCGTGTGCGGGATGGCGAAGCAGGAGCGCACCTCGACCTCGGCGCCATCTTCGCTGCGGACGCCGACGAGGGCACCGATCACGCGCGTTGATTGCGTGTCGCGGATATCGCGGCGGACGGCATGGTCAAGGATGGAGAAGACAGCCTGTGATGCGATCGTCAAGTCAGCGCGGGGACTAAGAGGGGCAGAGGTGCAGGCCCGGGAGAGAGAGAGGCCAGGGTTAGATCTAAAAGGGCCGTACCTGAGGCTGGATGTTGACGGTAAGCGGGGCAGAGCTGGCGCTGTAGCCGAGGGCGGCGGGCGCAAGCGGCCTCGAGAGGTGGACGAAATGCTCCTGTTCGACAGCCATGTCTGCGGGGAAGGAGGGGAGGAGGGGAATTGGGTTTGTGTTGTCGTGAATTCCCAGGGGCGGTTGGGCGGAGGGGGGAAAAAAATCCAAGTGACGGTTGGATCGGGGATATCTGGTGGTGGAGGTGCGTTTGAGAGTTGGATAGGCGGATTGCGGCACCTGGAAAACCCGTCACGGTTCTTTCACAAAGCAGTCCAGTCGTCGTCTTTCTCCCCCCATGGAGTATTTTTGGTTTTGCTGGATGCGGGACGTCGTTGTGCGCCCGCTTATCGTTATCGGTTGGTTGGTGGGGCCCGCACCCCGGCATGTGCCGGCTGGTCCATTGGGCGAGACCGACGCGTCGCTGGCGCTGGCGTCTCATCTGAATTGTAATTGTGTTGAAAGCTGTCTTCAGACCAGACTACTCAGAGGTTTGCAGTGGCAAGGAGGATGGTCGATTGCCAGCGACGGCAACAACACCGCAGAGATGGCGCCCACGTACAACATTGCCATGGTTAGCGACTTCTTCTTCCCGCAGCCAGGAGGTGTCGAGAGTCACATCTACCAGCTGTCGACGAAGCTCATGGACAGGGGCCACAAGGTCATCATCATCACCCACGCTTACGATGGCCGCACCGGCGTACGCTACCTCACCAACGGCCTCAAGGTGTACCATGTCCCCTACCTGGTCATCTACCGGTCCTCGACCTTCCCAACCGTTTTCTCATTTTTTCCCATGTTCCGCAACATCGTGCTGCGCGAGCGCATCGACATTGTCCATGGTCATGCAAGTCTGAGCAACCTGTGCCATGAGGCAATCTTGCATGCCCGAACGATGGGGCTGCGAACAGTCTTCACTGACCACTCGCTGTTTGGTTTTGCCGATGCGGCGAGTATTCTCACCAACAAGCTGCTCAAATTCAGCCTGAGTGACGTCGACCATGTCATTTGTGTGAGCCACACATGGTAAGCCATGTTTACACCCCTTAAAGGCTTGGCAGCCCAAACTGACCGGTACTTAGCAAGGAGAACACGGTTCTGAGAGCGTCGCTTGATCCGCTCATCGTGTCGGTGATACCCAATGCAGTGGTTGCTGAGAACTTCAAACCTTATTCCAATCCAGCAGAAGTTCCCCGCCACTCGTTCGGCCAGGATCCACCCCCAGCTCGTCCACTGGGTCCTCATGACACCATCACCATTGTCGTCATATCCCGCCTGTTCTATAACAAAGGCACCGATCTTCTCACGGCTGCTATTCCCCGCATCCTCGAGAACCACCCTAATACCCGCTTTATCATTGCCGGCTCCGGTCCCAAGGCTATCGATCTTGAGCAAATGATCGAGCAGAATGTCTTGCAGGACCGAGTTGAGATGTTGGGATCTATTCGCCACGAGGAGGTGCGTGATGTCATGGTACGCGGCCACATCTACCTGCATCCGAGTTTGACGGAGGCTTTCGGTACCGTCATCGTCGAGGCCGCCAGCTGTGGTCTCTATGTTGTATGCACCCAAGTCGGCGGTATCCCAGAAGTGCTGCCTTCACATATGACTGTCTTTGCCAAACCTGAAGAGGATGACCTCGTGGCGGCCACTGGTAAGGCCATTGCGGCGCTGCGGGCAAACAAGGTTCGCACTGAGCTTTTCCACGAACAGGTCAAGTCGATGTATTCGTGGACGAACGTCGCCATCCGTACGGAGCGCGTATACAACGGCATCTCGGGAGCAATTAGTGAGGCCGAGTTTTACGGATACGACGCCTCGAATCCAGCGAGCTGGAGCGCCACGAGGGGTCGTTCAGGGGTACAGAGCTTTGCGATTATCGACCGATTGAAGCGCTACTACGGCTGCGGCATATGGGCAGGGAAGCTCTTTTGTCTCTTGGTGGCTGTGGATTATCTTATCTTCATGTTTCTGGAGCTCTGGTTTCCGAGGGAAAAGACCGATATTTGCCCCGACTGGCCGAGAAAGACGGTCGACGAGCGCAGGGAGCCAGGAGTTAGGTGAAGCCTTGCACCTGGAATTGCTCGTCCCGCATGACTGAGGGTTTACTCGGGGTATCGAGAGCAGGTATACCGAGGGTCTGGAAAGCACAACGGAATCTCCATCACCGGAATTACACCCGCGCGTATGAGCCACTTTAACGGGTACGATCAATATGGCGCTGGCTCTCCTGGTAAATGGAGAAACTCTTTTTCAACTTTCGACAAGGATTGACGTCACTGATGCTCTTCAGAGGCAGTCTTCCGGCTCTATTTCCTATTCAATGTGAATAGGAGAACAACGGCATCACAAATAAATTCTACTCCAGCTTCATCTCTCTGGGGGAAAAACCAGGTCGGATGGGCGGGGGTCCGCGCGACATATGCCGCTTGGAATCTCCGTCCTCGCCAGCTCAGCGGGTACCCCGGGCACCTGGGGCTTCTGCAACATGCTTGCTCTACCTTGGCTTGCCACCAACTCAACTCAAGATATATGCGCCCTTGAGCGCCTACGCCTCGATATCCAGTTCAAACATGTGGCCGGGCAACTTGGCGCAGCGACGAGCCCAACTGTGGCGCTGCGGACTAAGACGCGCGCGCCGTGTTGGCGGCCAAGGTAGAAGCCCTCTCTATGCTGTCAGTATGGGGCTCTACATGGGGTCATCGCTGTGGTAGCTGGGTGGGCTGCTACGCTGGTCGATCGAGGTGATAACGGGCGGGATGCGGATCCTGATGGGAGACGATATCAGTTGCAAACAGCGATAGAGCTTCATGGGTCAAGCTGTGCTCTAGATACAATCCTATCAAGGGGGGACAGAAAGGTCCCCGAGTTCGGTAGCAGCACTGGATCAAAACCTCAGCTCCAGATAAAGCATAAGTATACAATAATTAGCAAAAACCAACATTACACTCCTCAAGAAGAACGAATCCTGCGGCTAAATCCTAGTACGTGGCGTGGTAGCTGCTAGCGGGTCACCACCCACAGCCTGGTGGAATGCTGGCGCCGGTTCGCGGGGATACAGTATAATCTCCTATGGGACTGCTAGTTGCCGTATTCACACATTAGAGATTTCATGCGTAATGCTCTTGGGCTGTGATCCGCGCGAACACTCTACAAGGGTGGCTTGGGCTTGAGCTCGGCTGCCTTGGAGCATCAAATCGCTATCGTTCAAGTCAACCTGCATGAGCTGTTATGTAAGGTATCTTATGCGGTTTTCCCCCGATTGAATGGGTTCGAACTCGACAGCCAGAGACTGAGACAAGAGTTGCGGAAAGTCCGGAATGACCTGACAATCTCAGAAAGCAAACATTCCCAGCTAGAAGGCGAGGTAGATAGAGTCACGGCACGCCTTAGAGGGCTCGAGAGTGATGCTGATGAACGACAAGAGCAGATCCAACTGTTAACTCGGAAGCTGAGCGCGGAGAAAGCCGGCCGCGAGCTCGTTTCAAGCGAGCTAGGTCGGGTTAAGGAGCTCTCAGCAATCTCTATATCAAAATCGCAGTGCTAGAGGGGCGAGTCGAGTTGATGACGACGGAGAAGAACGGCTTCGATGCTGCCAACTCGGAATTACAGCAACTTCTTTCCCGCGAGAAGGGGGAGCGAGATAGGGTTGAGCGGGATAACGAACATTTGAGAGTAGATATCGATAAGCTTAGGCGCCGTGTTGACGCTGCTGAAAGCTTCAGCCCTCTAGGTTGACCTATTAAGGGTGAGCAAGCGCGGTGCGCAAAACATGTCGACAACCTGAGACGTGAGAAAGCCAACTCTGGTGAAGCACAAGGAAGACTCCATGCCCTTGAAGCGACCACGACAGATGAGGTCGCCGCATTGGCAGGCGAATTCAAAACCGCCCGTAAAGAAGCCATACGCATTAAAGGTCTGTAATGTACCTAACAAACCAAGTCTTGGTGTTCTCGAACGAAACTGTGTGGATTCCCAAACGCCTTTTCGCACGAAGAGAGACCTTTCTTTTGGAAGGAGCCTTTTTTGCCTTCCAGCTTCCGACAGGGCGATATGAATCAACATAAATAGATAATACTTCTCTGATGACTACTTTCATGGCAACAGTTTTAGCTGGATTTACTACGGTCTGTTTTATGTTCCGTTCTTGTCATGGCTTCGGGACAGGTGGCCCGTGCACCTGCTGGTGGTTACGGAAGGTGCGTTGAGGCACATGGAGGGGAAGGAGCTGAGCAGGCTGAGGAAGAACAGGTTGAGATCAGGAGAAATCACCGCACATTAATTGTTCGATCTCAGAAAAAGACGTTACGCCATTTGCCTGCGCTGGCAGTTGAGAGCGGACTACACACCGAGCGACGTCCCGTTTACCCTTCCAGGTCGCGAGGAAGACATTTCCATGAACGTCAGTTTTCACCAAGGTCGTCCCGGACTAAACTACTTCAGTCATGTTCAGCTCAAAAGAGAAAAGCATCAAGGGAAAGCTCATGGGCCGTGGAAAGAAAGATGAAATATCCAAGCAAGGCAGCACCTCCCAGCAGATACATCTGAAGACTGTGGACGTGGAATACTTCGAAGAGCTCCCCATCGAACGGCTACTTCAATATAGCCCCAAGACGTTGGGAAACCTCTCAGTGGAGATTTTGGCCAGACTCCCTCCCGCAGCGCTCGAAAGATTGTCGCCCGAGAAACTGGAAGAGCTGCCCTCTCGCCCTCTCGCAAGACTTCCTCCCGAAACGCTCATGAAGCTGTCCCCCGCCAAATTTCTTGATGTCCTGCAAGAAGATCTCTCACTTCTTGACATGTTCACAACGGAGCAGCTTCAAAAGAGTCTTTCCACTGATCAAATCCTCACTCTGCCCCTTAAGGAACTTTGCCGCAGTTTGCCAGGAACGCTTCTTCTCAAGCTTGTCAATCTCCCCGGTGAAAGAGCTCAGGAATTGAATCGTATGCTCTACCCAGCAACCGATTCAACCCCACAGATAAATGACGCCTCTGTGGACACCCCCGATGCTCCTTTACCGGAAGTTCCTACACGCGCCCCAAGTTCAACACCTACCGCCACGACCTCGATGCGAGGCAACCCACATAGTTACCCCCCCAAGAAGTGCTATGGACCTAGCTTCGAGGAGATCGAGTGCCCGGAATTCAAGTTCACGGGCGCGTCATCCCTCGAGAAACTTTCAAGATGGACCGCCCATCCCAAGACATCGAGACCGGCCTCCCAGTGGTGGTACAGAGGGTCAGGCTGGAGGATTAGCTGCAGAACTCCAGGAAATACATCGCCGTATTTGGAGTTCAGTTGCCGAAAACGAGAGGTTGAGAGAGGATACCCAAGGAAAGGAAGACCGAGTTCAACTGTACGACAAAATGATGTAGGAGAAGGAAACCATGAATGAAAGAATTATAGGGCTTTTGGCTTCCCGGCAACCTGTGCCAAAAGAGCTATCCATTTTCTACATAGCAAGAGCCCTGCACTCGACGTGGGGCCCGATGACGACCCAGCTGAAGCTCTTCTGAGCTACGCGGATCAACTCTTCAACAACGCAACCTTCAATTATAACACGGCAATGGAACTGAGAGCTCAGGTTTCGCAGCAGGAAGACAAGGTCATTGCAGCAGAGCAACATCTTTCTGAGGCACGTGCAGAGGTTAAGAAACTGAAACACGAAGTGGAAAACTCGAATAACGCTTTAGCTGCAGTCACCGCAGACCTTGACGAGAGTGAAGCTTCGGTTGCTGATCAGACAAGTCGGCTGAAGCAGCTACAGAAAGAAAACGAAACCTTGTCTCAGGATTTGCAGCAGAAACAGGAAGAAATGGACTGGCGACTTCGGGAATCCAACGGCCGGTTGGCTGCCGTCGAAGAGAGCGCCGAGGCGAAGATAGACCAGCAGCGCTGGGAATTCGAGGATCGGCTGGATGCCAAACGGGAAGAGATCAACGACTTGCAAAAAAGGGACCAGCGCCAGCTCCAGCAGATGGAGGAGGATCACAGCCAAACCCTTAGAAGAAGGGAGGAGCAGAAGAAACAGAATGGTATCCACTCGAGGGGCGGAATCGTTTCTCTTGAAGGCGGTCTGGTTGAAGAATCGCACGATTTTAGGCCCGCGACCGACGGTAGTCTCAAGACCAGATATGGCCACCTCAAACTCGCTGTTGAGGCCATCACAGACCCTCAAACTCTTGGTATCAGAACGATGCCGCAAAGCGCTCGGCTTGATCCGACTGGCTTCCTGCGGCGACAAAGAGGCGCTCTTCCTCACCTACTGCGAAGTCTTGTGTGGTCAAGGCTCATGAACGGCTTTTTTTCTGCGCCTTTTGGATTCGGTGCCCTTGGTGCTGAGAGCGGGAAGTCGGCACTTCTTGATCTCTACCACGCCTGGCGGAAGGTGTTCGACGCGGACTGGGTATCCGGAAGGTCCCCAAAAACCGGGGGCTCTGCTCATCGCGATGAGTTCGCCGTCTTTCGGAACGACAAGGAGGCCAACAAGTGGAGGTCAGCCACGTTCCAGCCCATCATCATGGCTGCATCACCAAAAGGACATAAAGGAGGCCAACATTCCGCCGACGGAACCGTTCAAGTCTTCATCAGAAACTGTGATAAGGTCCATGGAGAGATATGCGGCATCCTCGAAGAAGTATGCCCAAACGGCACAAGAGAGCATATCGAAGTGGAGGTGTATCGCATTGTGAACCTCGCGGGTGAGCTGTCTCTCGAATTTGGGTCTCAGAGCGCGCTCCTGGGACTCCATGGGCCCAAGAGGGGCGAGAGGGTTCAAATCGGTTCAGACTTCATCGACTGCCAGGACAAGAATGCGAAAAAGGATTACCTTGAGGAAGTCGACCTGATGGTCTCCCCGAAGCTTTACAAGGTTGGCGATAGGAGGAACGATCTCAAGACGAAAAAGATCGTTTTTCCTGGGGAGATATATCCAAGGACCGAGTGAGAGTGCATTGTATTTGGGATTTCTCGAAAAAGTCGTCGGAGAGGTTGAATGGTGTCCCCAAGAAACCCTACGGCAACCTATCTCCCCCTTGAATGAGGCAAGGGCACCAAAGGAGTTCGCAACGTGGGCGTTTGAACTGGCGAAATCTAGAGAGTCGAAGACGAGCGCCCACTTGAGCACCATGCTCCTGGGGAGTTGGCCTGGCAAGTATCCAGCAGAGGGTCGTCTGGTGGATGTCTAATGTCGCCCCTTGTGGTACAAAAGTTCATCGTACCAGGCGCGTTTCTGGAGTCAGGTGGTGATAATGAACTGCGGTGGCCGCTTCACGATCAAAGAGGAATCGCCCTGTGCGGCAATGTTCTTTCGTGAGGAGCAAACTGGTGGAATTGTCTCAATACCTACATCAAAGCATGTCTTATATCCCCTTGCCTGTATCCATCCTTACCAAATACCACCATCACTTCAGCCCTCCACTCAATAGCACACTCTGCCCAGTAAGATACCCCGTCTGGCAGAACATCAACACCACATTCGCCACCTCAGCGGGCGTCCCCAGCCTCCCAACCGGAATATTCTTCACATCTCCCGGCGTCCCCACGAGAACCCTCTCATCCGGGATCAGCCCTGTCTCCCCAATCATCGCCGGCGCAACATCATTCACCGTAATACCATCCTTAGCATGCTTCGTAGCAAGGCTCTTCATCATCCCCTGCAAACCCGCCTTGCTTGCAGCATAACTGCCACACATCAGCAACCGCCCAACAGTCGAAAGGAAGGAAGTAACTCACTGACACCCATTGATCCCCCCACCATGCGCCGCAAGCGACGACACAAACACCACCCTTCCCCACCCCCGCTCCTTCATGAACGGAATACTTCCCTTGCACAGCACAAACGCCGCTCGCAAGTTGACACTAATCGTATAGTCGAATTCCTCAAGCGTGATGTCCTCAATCTCAGGGACGCGCTTGCCGTGCCCCGCGTTGGAGATGAGGATGTCCGGCCCGGCTTGGCCGTGTAGTTGCGCGATGGAGGTGAAGAGGCGGGTGATGTCGGCGGGGGAGGAGACGTCGACTTTGTGGGTTGAGATTGTGGGGGAGGGGGATTCAGGGCGGAGGAGGGAGAGGGAGGTTTCCAGGGCGAGGATGGCGTCGGGGGAGGCGGAGTAGGTTAGGGCGAGGGAGACGTTTTGGAGGTAGAGGGATTTGGCGATGGCGGAGCCGATTCTGAAGGGGAGGTTTGTGAGCAGGGTGTTTTTGAAAAAAAATGAGCTAGGGAGGACATACCCGCCCGATGCGCCGGTGATGAGGGCGAGTTTGCCGGAGAGGTCGTTGTTGGCTGCCGTCATGTTGGGCGAGATTTGGGAGGTACAATATGTCTGGTGACAGTGTGAGTAAGGGGTGTTCTGTATATCCTGGATATTCACTGTGTAGTATGCTGAGATGGAACCCAGCACTTTGTAGTGAGATGAAGGTGGATAACACCACTAAAATCGGATATGCGTAACCGTTCACGGAGGTAGGCCCGGTACTAGTAGTGTCACCTGTTGGCAGATCTTGACCAATAGAAGCCTGAATCCTTCCTACCTTCGCTTAGCATAGCTGCAGATGGAGTGGAACGGCAAGAAGCATGTGTGGTGGATGTTTCATTACGAGGTTGCAGCTTGTCGGATATCCAATGTGCTATATACCTTGAAAAAAGCCTTTGTATGCCAACAAGATATAAGTCATTAGGTACAATAATGGTTGATTGGCTATCTGCCTATTAATCAAGTGATTTGGTCTAAGAGGTAATTGATCATTTTGTGCAGTTCACACAAATAACTTGAGAGCTTGAGAGATGTTATTCGAATTCTTTTAGTTGATTTTCGGAGGCAGTGAACGAAGACAGATGCATGAGGAGTAGTGTTGAGGTTTACTTACGTGAATAGCAGCCTTCCATCATGAATGTAGTGTACGGACAAGTGCCGTGATTTCATGAAGCGAAGGGTTACGGTCAACAGAATGCCCTTTGCTTCACATGATGGCAGATTGGGAGGGACTTTATATGCTTTTGGTATACGGGAATGAGCAGAGGGGAAACACCAAGTTAAAGTTCTCACATGTATTTGTAAGTGGATTGAAGTATTGATGCAGTGACGACTTGAGGCTTCTGAATACTAACCCATGGCCTTTTTAAAATGATACGTGAGATTTCAATATTCACTCGAGATCCAGACTATCTAGACAGAAGGACAGCAGAAATTTACAGTGTGAACTGTTTCGTCCATTCCCCCTTTATCCAGATGCCTTGTTGGGAAAAGGGGCGAACCCTAACCCTCAGTACACGGACACCAGACATTTCACGCACGCATCATCGGCCGGGAACTGGCAAGAGCGACCCGGGTTGCCGCCGGCGATGCCGGGACTGAACACGACTTTCTGATAAAGCGGAGCCCGCTGAGCCCCGGCAGCTACCTTTATTTTCACTTTCAACGCGGGAGCGTCTCTGCTTCTTAACACCTACCACTCTCCTTCAACTCACCCCACCAGAGGACATCGCCACCTCAAAGGCGATCAGCCACTCATTTGAGTTGACCTACTTGAGTATCGAGGGCCAGTTGGCTCATCCGTCCCAATCATCTGAAACTTCCTAAATCTTTTGGATCGGGAGGCGAAGCGCAGAAATCCCGGTTACCTGGAGCATCCGCTTCCGGAGACCGAGACCAGTTGCCTTCGATCCCAGATCAACTTCACCAGAAAAGTTCATCCCAGCACCTACCGCCAAAAGCAGAAGGCAAGTTGTACTGAGCTCAAACACCATACGCCTTACTGGCGAGGACCGCGGCGCTAACTTCTGCCAGACTGCCCCACCTCATTCTTCTCAAGAGCCTCACTCACTCCCAAGACACCTCACAACACCAAACCACCATCCAAGATGGCAGCCCCCGACGGCCCCACTCCATTCATTCGGATGTTCAAGGCGACCGGCAGCCTGAGACTCATCTATGATGTTAGAAAGCGTCACAACGAGCAGGCCAACGACCCCTGGGACCCGGTGATCCCGCCCATATTTCTCGACGCCATGTCGGTGCGCGAGGCGGTGTACGTGGACGAGCAGGGCGTGCCGCTGCACTTCGAGTTCGATCTCGACGACATGCGCGCCATCCACTGGGTGATCTACGCCTCGGTCCAGAAGCCCGTGGCGCCTGAGATCACCGACCCTTCAACCGGCGAAATCCTAGTCCCCCGCCGCAGTTCGACGAAGACAGTCCCCATCGGCACTATCCGCCTGATTCCCTTCCCGCACCAGCCGCACCCGCGCCAGGGAGGAATCTACGTGGGCGACCGGCTCGTCAACGCGGGCTCGCTCGCCACCGAGGTCGACCCCAATAGGTCTGGATTTGTCCCCGAGATGACGGACGAAGAGCGGAAACGCGTCCGCGAGCCGTGGTGCTGGCCCCCGGGCATCGAGCGCGAGACGGACCTCCACAACGGTCAGGAGCCATATATGAAGCTCGGTCGCCTCGCCGTGCTCAAGGAGTTCCGTGGACGCGGCATCGCCAGCCAGCTCGTGCAGACAGCCATAAAGTGGATCCAGGACCAGCCGGACTTGTTCGACCCGCTCGCCTCTAATGTCGGCTTCGCGCGCGTCGAAAGTACCCCTAGTGGCGGTCAATTGCTGCCGCGGTGGAACGGTCTGTTCATGTGCCATGCTCAAGAGGCGGCCATCCCGCTCTGGGAGAAGTGGGGATTCAAGGTTGACAAGAGTCTCGGCCGCTGGATCGAGGAGGGTATTCCCCATGTCGCCATGTTCCTGCGCGTCCCGGTGGTCAAGAGAGGTTAGGCAGTTCGCATTCTCCGGGATCTGAAGTAAATGGCGGCGTTTCATGGAACACGGCGTTGAAAGTGGCGGTGTTATTGGCTTGGGGAACATGATCGGTGGGAATGAGGGTTTGATTTGAATCCCAATCACACGCATAAGTACTGCAATGCTGTAGCTAGTTCATCAGGTTCATCAGGTTCATTGAAGGACGGTGGCATATGGCAAACGGTCATGGAAATGGACCCAACGGCGTTATGGTAATGCGTCGATATTTCACAAATATCCCTCGTTTATCGAGAGCCCTGAATTTTGCCTGCGTGACAAGAGTGCCGTGAAAACCCACGCATCCACCGTCCGTAACGCACAAATGCAGCCTTGCAAAACATGCCGTGATAAACCCTTTCCGACCCCCGATACCATGAAGCCACCCAACAAGCAATAACCATTTACCGGTTGCTCTTGGCGACACGCTCAAGCTCATCCTTCTTCTTGATCGCGTACGAGTTGCTGCTACCCTTGGCAGCGTTGATCAGCTCCTCAGCGAGGCACTCAGCAATCGACTTGACGTTGCGGAAAGCGGCCTCGCGGGCACCGGTTGTGAGAAGGGCGATGGCCTGGTTGACGCGGCGGAGAGGAGAGACATCGACAGCCTGTCTCCGGACGGTACCAGCAGAGCCGATACGGGTGCTGTCTTCGCGGGGTCCGCAGTTGACGATGGCGTCAACGGCAATCTGGATGGGGTTCTGGTCGGTCATCAGGTGGATCTGCCATTCCTGTTAGAATTCCTGTGCGTCCTCAATTTCTCGGGGAGCGGGCCCAGCTCACGATCTCGAAGGAGTGCGCAACGATGCGGACAGCCATCAGCTTCTTGCCGTTGTTGCGGCCGTGCATCATCAGAGAGTTGGTAAGACGCTCGATGATGGGGCAGTTGGCCTTGCGGAAACGCTTGGCGGCATAGCGACCGGCGGAATGGGGAAGATACACGGGGGATCGGATCTGGATGTAGTCGCTGCAGAGAGGGCCACGTTAGTCTCCGGAGCTGAGAAGAGCTTCGTGCACAGGTTCGCGTTCGCCGGTTTTCGGTGCGTCTCGAAATTATCGCGGGCAAGGTGGGAGCGGCTCTTACGTCAACGAGATATCACGGATCTCGACATCCTCGTAGCTCCAACGGTCTAAAAAATTAAAAGAGACATGGTCAGCGAGCAGTTCTGCATCCTCGTCCCCGGCGCACAGCGGCGGATCGAATTGCAATTGGGGCTATACGCACTGAACAGCTTGATGCTGCCAATCTCGGCGACAACCTCCTTGGGGAGGATATCATAGCCGGAGACGGCCTCGACCTCGATTTCGCCCTCAGACATTTTGTGCGTATCGACCGACTGCGGAATCCGAGGGGGTGATGGTGGATTGAAGTTTGGCGTGAAGGAGGACGGGATAACTTGAGAGGGTTCAGTGGTGTCGTGAATTTTTTGGTGGCCCCGCTTGGCTTGGGGAAGGTGGGTGGTGGACCACTCACAGCCCCGGAATTTATTAGGGCTCAGTTGACCTAAGCTCTGGTGCTGAGGCTTGCAGCGCGCGAGACCTCAGTCAGAGAAAATCTCCCCGCCTTTAGCCAGCGTGAGAGCGACCAACGATCAACCTCAACCCCCCAAATCACCCACACATACATTCAAAATGGCTCCCGCCAATACTGGTGCTAAGAAGCAGAAGAAGAAGTGGTCCAAGGGAAAGGGTGAGGCTATTTTTCCGATGCTGAATTGATGCGACAACGATGGACTGACGGGGTTTTGCATCACAGTTAAGGACAAGGCCCAGCACGCCGTCCTCCTTGACAAGGCCACTTCCGACAAGCTCTACAAGGACGTCCAGTCGTACCGCCTCGTTACCGTCGCCACCCTCGTCGACAGACTCAAGATCAACGGCTCGCTCGCACGCAAGTGCCTCAAGGACCTCGAGGAGAAGGGACAGATCAAGCAGGTGGTCGCACACAGCAAGATGAAGATCTACAGTATGTTCTTCTTCTCTTGACGGACAGCGGCTGTGGGAACCAGGATACTGACGCAGGTCCAACAGCTCGCGCCATTGGCGAGACCGAGTAAATGCAAACCTCCCCGAAAACTGTATCGGCGGACCTGGCGTAAGATACCAAGCAGGAATGGCGAATTGGTGATGACGGTTCGCTTTTGGGTTCACGGTTTGATTTCGTCGGGCAAGGCTACGTCTCTGGGAAATGGTATGGGACATCATTTTGCAGCTTGGTGTAGCATAGGGATCGGAAGTGCTCCAGATCCTTAGACTGGAATTGCATCAAGATACGGAACAAGCCCGTGACCACGCAAGGCCATGTGTTTGTGCCTGTTTGTAGGGTCTGGGGTCTCAGCCTCTCGAGCGAGGGTCGTGGGGACCACCTAGCGAAATCATATACCCATCATGTCCTAAACTCGTTATCATGCAGCTCTGAGAGCAGCTCTAGGTTTCCCTGCGCTGCTCTGCCTTGCACATGTTCGAAAAAAAAGGGAGAGGCCGGCGAGGAGTCCTTGAAATATCAAGTGGGAATATCTGAACATCACATCACGTGACACATATTTCGTATCCCGCAGCTGGCAGGAGTGATCCCTGATTGTCAAGTTCCGAGCGAGTGGTTGGCATGGAGTGCGGATTACAGGGGCGGATAGCTCGAACGGCACCGAGAAGTCACTCTCCGTGGCCTTGGCCCGGCAACAGACTCGTCGGCGGCGCGCCATGTCGATCCGGGCCCGGCGTACGAGATTAGTTGCCTCTTGGGCGTGGAGATGGACCATTTTGTCCAGGGACGCACTCGCCGAACGGACCTTACGCATGCAAGCCATGTCCGCGGCTCCACGCCGTCGTTCGCCTGTCCCTGATATTGCGGGTCGATAGTGAGATGAGCATTGGAGACAGCAGGCAATCATCGCCGAGAATAGAGAGCCCCGAGAATCCCAACTGTTATGCTGGATGCTCCAGAATTTCGAGATTGTGAAGCTCCAGAAGCCTCAAAGAGTTTTTCAGCGGGCCCCTCAGCAATTCCCGAGACCCCATTGGCCAGGGCCTTGCCATAAGGCTAATAAAACTTCCCGAGAAGCGACTCGTGGGGCCTGTTCAGCCGAGCGAGGCAGAAGCAATCTGTAAAATCTCGAGACCGATCTGAGTCGGGAATGGACAGGGAGTGCCGCAAAGCCAGGAAGAGCGCAAACGATGACATCAATTGAAGATGGACAAACCGCTGCGGTTGGGCTTTGCATGCCTTGGAACAGGCGGATGGTGGTGGCCAGGCCGATCGTGAGGGGGCTAGCTCGCGCATGTACCTGCCTGCCGAAATAGAGTTGAAGTGACATCTGCACTTGCGGATGAGGGAAATTTTTCTCGATGCAATCGCAGCCAACAATCCGCGGCGTCAATTTCGGACAGCGCAAAGCACTGGAGCCTCGGGCTTAACCGGCACTGAAGCAATCCTAGGGGCCCCATCCCACGCCCGCCAAACAGCAACCTGCCGCCTGGCCGCCTGTTGCCGTGGAAGAGAAGGACCTGGTCTGTGCGCTAGCGCGACAAGGGGACCGGGAAGATTCGCACCTCAAAAGCTGCTCGGTTCCATTGCTCCTGTAAATTTTTTTCCCTCCCTCCCATCCATTCAGTCAAGAGTTTATTTATCTCACGACTCCCTCCCCATCTCTTTCATCTCCCAAACTCTCAGTCGCAGAGTTCGGTCAACCCCTCTCCACTCACTTCTTTTCGTTCCGTTCGGAAAGCCGCCAATATGTCGAAGAAGGAAGATATGAAGGTCTTGGGCATGCCGGTAAGAATTTCCCTGCCTCCCCAAAATTCCCGCGATCTGTCAACAACGCAACCTCTCGCTCTCGGGCTTGCTGCCGTCCGCTGCCCCAATCGCAATGTCCAATTGGCCTCAACGCCAGCGAGCAATTGGATTCGCGATGTCTTTTGGGCATTTGGGTCGCGGTCGGTTGCGCAAGCTCGAGCTGCTATGAGAGAGAAAAAAAACACCTTCCAGCATCCTGCCAAGGCCATAAGCTAACGTTTCTTGGCACAGCCCTTCATGGCCGACTTCTTGAGTATGTCAATCTGCCGATGCCCTTCCTCTTCGGAAGCGGTTTATCGCTCCAACGGCCAGCGCAGCCTCAATTGCGCTGGCGTGTTGTGGTCAACTTGACACGATGCTAATACGCTACAACAGTGGGTGGTGTCTCCGCCGCTGTCTCGAAGACTGCTGCTGCTCCCATCGAGCGCATCAAGCTCCTTGTCCAGAATCAGGTACGTGATTATCAATCGTCCAAACATTCTCGCACAATTTCCTTGGTGCGGACACGCGTGGAAGCTCGAGCTGCAGATACGACCGAGCTTCTTCCGGTTTGCCGACTGTCACGTGCAATCGGCGTCCGCCCATCAAACTTGGCATACACAGATCCCCATGAGCGCTTGACTGACACTTGCACAGGATGAGATGATCAAGGCTGGTCGTCTTGAGCGCCGCTATGCTGGTATTGCCGACTGCTTCCGCCGCACAACCGCCGACGAGGGTGTCATGGCCCTGTGGCGTGGCAACACTGCCAACGTCATCCGTTACTTCCCTACCCAGGCCCTGAACTTCGCTTTCCGCGATCAGTTCAAGAAGATGTTCGGCTACAAGAAGGACAAGGATGGCTATGCCAAGTGGATGGCTGGTAACCTTGCCTCCGGTGGTGTAGGTTTTCCATTGACTGATCCAAAACTTGACGTGTCTAACATTCCATCATAGGCCGCTGGTGCCACTTCGCTCCTCTTCGTCTACTCTCTCGACTATGCTCGTACCCGTCTTGCCAACGACGCCAAGTCCTCCAAGGGCGGCGGTGCTCGTCAGTTCAACGGACTGGTAGATGTCTACCGCAAGACTCTCGCTTCCGATGGTATTGCTGGTCTCTACCGTGGTTTCGGTCCCTCCGTTCTTGGCATTGTCGTCTACCGTGGTCTCTACTTCGGCATGTACGATTCCATCAAGCCCGTCCTTCTCACTGGTAACCTCGAGGGCAACTTCCTGGCCTCTTTCGCTCTCGGATGGTGCGTCACCACTGGTGCCGGTATCGCCTCTTACCCTCTCGACACTGTCCGCCGTCGCATGATGATGACCTCTGGTGAGGCCGTCAAGTATGCCAGCTCCATGGATGCCTTCAAGCAGATCGTCGCCAAGGAGGGTGTCAAGTCTCTCTTCAAGGGTGCCGGTGCCAACATCCTCCGTGGTGTTGCCGGTGCCGGTGTGCTATCGATCTATGACCAGCTCCAGGTCATCATGTTCGGCAAGGCCTTCAAGTAAACTACTCGAACCAGTGTATAAAATTGGTGGAGGTGGGAGTCCTGGGGTGGTAATAGGGGTCGGCGCGGCGGTTTAGGCGGTTCCGGTGGTAGACGGGGTGGGCCACCGCTGCAGACAAAATCAGAGTCTGGGCGGTGTATCACGGGTTGTACATGGGCATATCTGGCGTTTTTGGGACGCTGAATAAGCTGAGTTCGCCCGCTGTAATTTATATCTCGAGCCATTCCCCGGTGTATTCCTGGCAACGATCCTGGCAGTTTCCTTTGGTTGCATGCGTCTCATAGATCAGTTCGACGATAGGTCACAGCAATCGATCGGGAACTTTCCTCTTAGACTACACTTGGTTCCGTCTATCCTCATGATGTTGACCGTGCTTGAAAGTTACTTTGGTGTTGATGGCTCTGCGCCTTGCGGTGTGAAAGATGATTACGTAATACCAATGGCCTGAACGCGTCGCCTGCTCCCAAGGCCACCCGCCTCATTTGTAGACTTTCTCTCGACATTGACGGAACCTCGCCATTGTTTCTCGGCCCTGCCACTTTTTGAAGAGCAATCAACCCATGCCACCCAAGAAAACAACCTCTGCCGCCTCGGCGGGGCGCGCTGCATCAACAGCGAAGACAGCTGCTAAGAGCAAGCCTGCCGCTGCTAAGGCCGCGAAGCCGCGAAGCAGACCTTCCAACGCCAGCAACCGCTCGTCTACGGGCGCGCAAAAGAATGCGCGAAGCAGTGGTGCTCGAGAGGTAGTTGAGATTGGCTCGGAATCCAACGACGACCAACAAATGCAAGACGGCCTTGCGTCGGAGGACGAAGAAGAAGAGGAAGAGCAGAGCGACGACGAGGATGTCCGCACGACGATTCCACCGGAGCTGATTACCAGGGTGCTGCACGAGTTCTTCACAAAGGATGGCACGAGGATCACGAGGGATGCGAATGATGCCGTCCTCAAGTATGTGGATGTCTTTGTGAGGGAGGCTATTGCTCGGACGGCGGCGGAGAGGGAGGGGGGGTTTCTGGAGGTGAGTTCTTGTGGGGATTGTTGTGTCGGGGCTGATGGATAGGCTAATGATGCTGGCTGTTAGGTCGAGGACTTGGAAAGGGTCACCCCGCAGCTGTTGATGGATCTTTGAGCTTTGGGACCGTTGATGATGGCCTTGCTACAGGGAGGTTGTGGATATCGGCGCCGGATGGTTGGCACCGGAGGAATTTTTGGAGTCGTCCCGGCCTTTACCGGCATGGCGCTGAGAGGTGACACACGCTCGGCGGCGGGGCAAAACAATGGTACGTAGAAAAGACCGGCTTTGGTGCCAAGAACATGCCCATGTGCTGACGTCGCGGACTGCAGCAGAGTGTCTGCTGTTTTGGGGATCAGGGTGCTGGGGGGATCAGCCGGGAGAAGGCAGTTCGGAAGAGCGGCACTACTTCTCAAGGCGGCGTCCTTGTGTGTCTTGCTGCTTTCTGCGGATTAGGGTTGGGAGATGCTCTGGCTCATGTTACAGGCCTGTGGGTAGACTCGTGTCACAGCTTTTACTCTCTCCCAGAGTCCGCCAGGAGGCGCGTTGGGTGTATGCACCGGAGATCACAACGTCTTGGCAAAACTATTGTTGAGATGGATGCTCTGTGCTCGCTGGATGGTGCGCTGGTTGGATGGTCTGGGGAATGACAGGACGATCTCCGTGGTGTGCATGTGTAAGACTCCTGGATGGCACTTTTATCGGCACTTTTACCGGTAGATATGTTGCACCTGTCAGTCCGAGGATATCTTGGGAGACCAGTCTACGATGCCACCACCATCTCGAGTCTTGCCGTGGAAGACGTGTATTCTATAGACACTTGATCTCACTAATACTATCCGAGCTCCCGAGCCACAGCGGGTACCCAACGGCTCTATTACGTTGCGCCCACTACATTAGACCAGTAAACTATGTGGTTCTTGAGATCTTGATCTTGACAGTCGTAAGCGCCTACTTCGTTTGTTCTTGCTATACATAGATAGCAGGCGTCTGCACTCTCCATCCTCTTTGCGGGGAAGGCCACTCAACCCCAGACGAGCCGACTTGAGTCCCAAAATCGCATGTGCCGATGTATCCGACTTTTCTCGAAATCGCCTCTCCCTGAGTCGCTTCCGGGGCTGTCTGCGCATCATGAGTCTTGGCGGAAACACGGAGTCCAGCGTCTCGGCGTTGAAGGTGGTCTGTGATTCGTTGTTTGTCGACACATCTGGCAGTTGTTTCAAACAATCGCCCAGCAGTCGAAACACCTCTCCTTTTCTACTTGTCATTGCTTTAGGGGGTTTAGGCGCATCGGCGTTGATCAGAACTCCCGTGTTTTCCAAGTCGATGTAGGTTCTGCGTTGTGGGGGCTGCGCAGGCTTGAGTGTTGAAGTCCAAGCTCGGCTGGAGGGAGCTGAAACCGGGAGACGTTTGACAACAGTCACAGATTCCTGCCACCCCTGCCCCTCAGCAAACCTTATTTCGGCTTCAGCATCGTCCGGTCACTGCCCCAATTCGCCGTGCGGTTCCCAGTCGCTCGTTTGCAAGCGACCAGGGCCGCCCTTCCTGGCCTTGTCGTGGTCACAACGGCAGACACACGCAGCTCTGAGCCTCTGAATTGAGTTCGCCATTGCACAAGTTCCGCGCGCTTCGGCAGTCAGTTTTATTTTTGACATACGATGGCCGCGTAGGCGGCCTTGAGTAACGTGTTTATACGTCGAGGCGGCCTTCTGTCAAGACAACCCGTCCAGGCTGCGGGGAGAGGGGTCTCCCGGCGGCCGCGTCAACGTTCGATGCTATTCTCATCGGCACGCGCAAGACCAGCCAAGCTGGATAGGTTTCTGTGAAACCTCTCCGGGAAGGGTGGCTACCTCGCTGGGTACATCGCTACCCACTGCACTGCGGGTCGCCTGTGCCTGGCATCTCCGGAAAGCAGTCCATCCCGGTGCGCCTAGGTGGTATGGTGCTGGACGCAGCGGGGCTAGCAGGCGTAACGAGAGGCTCCCTCCCTGCCGTGGTCCATCGTCCCATCGACGGTGTTTCTCCATTGAGCGCACGTCCACAAGGGTTACATCTGACTTTTCTGCCCTTTTGCGGTCTTTGCGCTACGCCCGCTGCGAGTGCAACGGGTGCGGGGGGTCTTGGGAGCAAAAGGACTAAACGCCGGGGTTGTGGTCAAAACGGCCCCATGTTTCAAGGACCTGCACAACTCGCAAGCTCTTGACTCCCCGGCACCCCTATGGCCGCCCCCCTTCCGGACGCTCGGCATGGGCATGGGCGTCGACGATCCCTGATGCTTCCGAGGGGTACTTTCTGCGACGCTTCTCTTATATTCATGCCGCGCTCTCCCAGCCCTTCGGCGTCCTCTCCCTTTCTTCTCTCTCATTCTTGTTTGTATGCATTCGGCTGAGGAACATCTTTCCTAATTCCTTTCTTTCTTTTCGAGGTGCTCGTTTATTCTTCTACCAGGCTAGTCCTACCCATTACACAGCGCGAGTCGCTTTTCGATCTTAAAACTGTCATTCTTTGCAACCGACGACACCTTTCAGTCTTTATCAGTCAAAAAACCAGATACCACTCAAAATGCAGTTCTCAGCACTTGTCCTTGCCGCTCTTGCGAGCGTGGCATCCGGTACGTGGAAGATGGAGGAGGCTCAGGAAGCAGAAAAGGGGTTATGGGAATACCGATGCTGACTGAAGATGAAGCCCAAACAAGAGTTACCGTCGTCAGAGTTGCCCAGAACGGCAGCTTAACGTACACACCCAATGACATCCGCGTCAATGTCGGCGAGATGGTCCAGTTCCAGTTTGCCGCTGGCAACCACACCGTCACCCAGTCCACCTTCGACCAGCCTTGCCAGCCTATCTCCATGCACACCAACGCCACCGGTTTCCACTCCGGCTTTGTACCAGCTGCCGCCAGCGCTGCTCAGAACCAGATGTCCATCTTCACTATCAACGTGACCAACACGAACCCCATGTGGATCTACTGCGCCCAGGGCCGGCATTGCGAGAACGGCATGGTCATGGTCATCAACGCTCCGTACGTTTCCATCTTTCGGCCCCTCTATCGGTTTCTTTTGCTAACAATCGTCAGTACCGCCGCTGGAACCAACCGCACCCTTGCCAACTACCGCACCCTTGCTGCCCAGGCCAACACTGTCGTTCCCGGCGGAGGTGCCGCTCCCGGCGGCGGAGGTGGCACTGCTGGCAACGGTGGCCTCGGCGGCATCCCTGGCACTGGAACCACCGACCCCAACGGTGGACAGGGCGGCCAGACCAGCACCCTTCCTACCGGAGCAGCCGGCGTCCTTTCCGCACCCGCCTCGTATATGCTCTTGGCAGTCGCGGGTTTCGCTGTTCTTCTCTAAACAGAAGACAGGCAGAAAGGATGTACGGTTACCGAGAGGGGTGGTGTTTTTACACCTGTTTTTAATTCCATGGCTTGGTTACCCCAAACCATGAGGGAGGTAGAAAAGCTAGGGCTGGTCACAACGACCAAAACCCCCGGGGTCGAGCGGGGATATTTAATTGCTCCCCCATAGAGACAACAAGGGCGAAAGGTTCCATGGGTCGGGCTTCGGGTGCCATTGACGGAAATACCTCTTCTCTTTTTTCTTCTGCGCGGTGGTTGTGGAAAGGGGCTGGCGGAGGCGCTGGGGAGCGCAAGAGACTCTTTATTCTTCTTCTTCGCTTCTCAGCCCTCCATGACGAGATCGTCGGCCGCCTGTTGGACATGACGGTGCCCCGGCAGTGGGCATGTGTTACATATTGCATCAAAATTTGAGTGGTCTAGTTTTTTTTCTGGTAATTCTGAGACTATTTCGAACTTGATATTCCCGCCAAGTGACTTATCCCGATTTCTGTTGAGACGTTCACATGAAAGACGCGAAAAGCCTAGGTGCAAATTCAAGTCGAAGCTAGGCTTCGTGGCCTCATTTCCTTCAAAACACTCCATGTTCATGCGCCAAAGATCCAAAAGCCATTTTTTCTACCCGTAGGCGTCCGAGTGCGAGCACTTCTGCTATCCTGAAACATCATTTTTACCCCTAACCCTCTTGGCCTGGTATCTTCCTCGTCGTCCTTTGCTGCTTCGCCACATCACACAGCGGCCGTAGAGGCTCCGTTCCAGGCCAGCCCGCCGGACGCTTCACATAGCCGACAAAATTGTACTTCTTGCTGTTGGCGAAGAACTTGACCCAGTGGTCCAAGCCATCAAATACCTTCTGCTTCGCCTCCTCGAGCTCCTTGGCCCGCAGCGCCTCGAGCTCGGCCTTCGACCAGTGCCGGTCGATGGACGGGTCATCGAGCGGTAGGAACATCTCCTCGACTCCGCGCATGTCGGGTGTGCGGTCTTCCGCGAAGCATCCCGTGACGTATGACCGGCTGGCATCGCAGCCTGCGAAGTAGTGGTATGACCCGCCCGGCCCGTAGGTGCGCGCGTTCGACGACACGTCATAGATAGTCCCGTTGATCGCGAGGTAGATCGGCTTGGCTGGGTCGGTGCCGTCGTATGCGGTGAGCTGCTCCGGCGTGAGGTAGATGGGGCCGCGCTGAGAGGGAGAGCGTGTTAGCTAAGAAACTCCGGGGACTCAATTGGGGGCGGCCCTACCAGTTTCGTCTTCCACCAATCCGCCTTCAGGTAGTTGGGCGGGTTCTTCATGCCCCAGAAGAAGGTCTCGCCACCCGAGATCAGGTAGCTTAGGCCGCACGAGGCGAGGAACAGGAAGGTGAGGACGCGGAGCACGTCGACATAGGGGCTGTAGGCATCCTCGTCTTGAAGGCGCTTCTTAGGCGCCACGGGCTGCTTCTCGACGACCTCTTCCGAATCGACGGGTTCAGGCTCCGCGATTGCGCTGGCCTTCGTCTTGGGGGAGCCCTTCTCCGGCTTACGGCGCCGCACCGAAGCTTCCGAGTCGGCCATTGTGTAGGGATAGATACCCCGCGGATGAGAGAGTTTGTTGGCTTGCTCGGGGTGGAAAAATAAACCGCGGTGATGGAGGGGAAAATAACTACACGAGAGAAAAGGACACAACTACAGCAGTAGGAAAAAAACGCCGGGGCCAGATGCGACACGACTACGAACGGGAGTAGCAGCCGCGATATTGCCAGAATTCACCCAGATGCATGACCCGGTGTCGTGCCTGCAGCGAACAGGCCCGCACCCTTTTTAGCGGTGCATGCGAGCCGCAACCGAAGGTGTTTCGGAGCTCCGCCTGGGGCGTGATATCTGATTGGCTCGCCCAATACGCAGTCCGCTATTATACGTTCTCACCGAGGTGAAGAATGGGGATTTCTCCAAGGCTTCCAATTGCCCTTTTTGACTTCTGAATTGATGTTGGAACAGATTTGAAGTATTGCTTCTGCAATATTGGAATGCGAAGTGGCCTATCGACGTTGAAATGATGGCTGCTTGAACAGTGAGAGGGCGTATTCCGTATAGGCTTCTTTTGCTGGTGCGGCTTCGCATGAACTGGCCTGTGTAAATACGCTGAGCGGGCATACTGGTTCTCTTGTCGTTATCACCCAACCGAAAGACGAAAGATGACGAAATGTTTGCGATTAAAGCTCTGGTACGCAGCCTGGCGCGCATGTGCCCGACTAGCATACTTGCTCCTTAGCGAACAGGACGGAAGGTCGGTGCAAGCACCCGGCCCTAGAGATGTAGTTTCATTAGGCTCGATCCTTCCGATGACTTCAAGGTTTCGGCCGTCCTCGAGGAACCCCTCAGCGGGAGCATCGCGCCACAGCTTCTTTAAGGCGTAGAAATGCATTCTTCTAAGTGTGTGGCTTCTTTCGTCCCGTTCCGCCTAGCTGGGTTGCCGAATAAACCACGCGCGTGCCCGAGCAGATCCGGCCCACATCCACGTTGTGATGTAAAGCTGTGTGTTTTGCCAGTTTAGGGAGCATGGCCATGGGCGTCAGCGGCGAAAGCAACGCGGATCTTGACGATGACATTCAGAACCAGAAAAGCAGTCCCGTGCGGAGCTATATATAAGTATGAACCACTGTAGTTAAACTACACCGCTAGTCGGCAACTGCCTAGGCTTGCACAATGAACACACCGCCTCGACATCGAAGCGGATGATATAACCCGGGAGCTTCCCCACGATCGCTCAGCCAAGCCATCCCCGTCACGATTGGCCCGTGCCTTCTTGCGATTGCCCACTCAGCTCGGTTGGCTGGTTCGCGTCGCCCCTGGCAACTCCACCGAGCATTTGATTGGCCCCACCAATGGAAGCTCGGCATCAATACACACGCCAGAAATTGTCCACCCACCAGGCGGGTCGAAAATCCGCGACACTTTACGCTGAGAGCTCTTCCGTTGTCGCACCGTCGAACATCAGCCTAGCAGCTATCTTGCGTATCCGCAGTTTTGGTCCTCGCAATAGTGACCTCCCCAGTATCCATCGCCAACATCTGTCTCTGTCGTCATCTTCAGAGAAACCACCCACTTTTCGGTTTGGCCGATCCCAGCAACAAAGTCAAAGCGAACAACACCAAGCGCAAAACCCCCTCAGAGGATCGCACTAGATGACACAGCCACAGCAACATCGACCACGCACATCTCGATAATAAGGCGCCCACATCACTTCTCGCGAGGGCGTCTGCCACGACTCACCATCGAGCAGGTCACAAACGCCGACCCCGATGGATTATTCGTCCAGCCTGCCAGGCTCGCCCGGCAGCGGCGCGGGAACACCGCTACGGCAAATGTCACATAACCAGCAGCGCGATTCCAGCGCGCTATTCTCGTCGTTTCGTCGCAATGGTCAAATAGAAGATGCCCGCGACAGCTCGGTACATGATAAAATTAACCAGTTCAACACCCTTGCTCAGCAGTCGAAGCTGTTGGAGCGCAAGACGGCTGACGCTGCTTTAAAACGAGCCATGCTCGGCCGCGAGGAGGCCGAGACGGATATGCGCCGCTTCCGCGACGAGGCGAAGCATCTCAAGAAGCAGGTCGAGGAGGCAAAGGAGCGCGAACGGAGAGTGGGGGAGAGACTTGAGACTGTTATGGTATGTCCTCAGGTGTCGGGTCAAAGGCTATAGCGGGAGTGGATGAGCTGACTGGTAACAGGAAAACTATGGACGCGCAAAGGAGACCCACGCCCACACACAGACATTGTGGGAGAAGGAAATTCGCCGTGCACGGAAAGAGACCTTCAAGGCGCAAAGCGCGCTCGTTAAGTTACAAGAAGAGCTCAAGTCAAGCCGGGCAGCGCAGAAGTTCGCTGAAGAGGAGCTCGAGCGCGAAAAGGAACGGAGTAAGGCTCATGAGCAAGAGGCTTTTACGACACGATACAACCTGGTTGGCCTGCAAGAACAGCTGGATCAGGCGCTGGAGCGTGTGAAGATGCTCGAGCAGGAACAGGATGCATTCAGGATGATCGCAAAGAACGAAGAAGATGTCGTGCGAATCGCTGCCAAGGGAAAACTCCAATCTCCGGCCCAATCTGTCGAAGAAGACGACAAATTTGCAGCGCCGACGAAGAAGCGACGCGCCTCGTCTTTCAGTAGCGCTGACATTAACTCACCAGCCGCCAGTGAGGAAGATATCGAGGAACTTACTCGCCTCTGGCATTGGGAGAGGCAACGCGCCGACCGTGCGATCGAACACGTGCAGTTCCTGGAAACCGAGTGCCGCTTAAGGTTATGTTCTGCCGGCAAAGCGGCCCGCTCCACACGGAGAAGCATCGGCGGCTCGGCCAACCTGCATCGCAAGCGAGCTAGTCTCTTCAGCATTGCCGACGCAGGGGACCTGGTAATTCTTAGTGAGAAGGCCGCCCTGATTTCGTCAACCGGGCCTCCGTCTCCGAAGCGGTCCAAAACTGATATGCTGAGGGAACAAGCCAAGGAGCAGGAGGCGAGACGGAGCACCGTCTTTGTGCCTGCCGAAGGTATCTTCCGGACCGTGTCCCTGGCGGAGGCGGAGGCGCTAAACGATACCGTCCAGCAACAGCAGCCCCTGACTACCGCTGAGCCAGCATTTGTGATGGCAGTGGCTGTGACGGCATCGTCACTGGCACCAAGTGAGCCGCCGACGCCCGCCGACGCGATGCCGCCTGTCTTTGCTCGCACACCATCAGTCGACCCACCAGACTTTGCGATCCCAGTACAGATGCCACGCACCTCACTTCTGTCACTGTTGAATGCCCCACATAAGCAAGAGCCTCCCCTCAACAACTTCCACGTCCCTACCACTCCGGGGCCGCTACCTTCAGCGCAGCAACAGCAAGAGCCTCGTAGCGCGGCTTCAGATATTTCTGAGGGCGAGACGACTATGTACCACAGTGCCATCCACCACACGGAGGAGGCCGTCACTGAGACAGACGATGTTGAAACAAACGGTGTCGAGAGGGACGATATCGAAAGAGATGATCAAATCACAGTCACTCAAGGTGCTCTCACGGAGCCCCTTCCGTCCCCGGAGTTCTCTCTAGCCGATGCTCCCATCATCCGCCCCCACACGTCGGTAGCCAACTATACTGTTGCCGTCAAGACTACCACCACCAAGGTTCCTCTCCGCCAGGAGACAGAGGAACCCAGCCTTGCTTCCAAATTGATGAAGCTGCAGCGCACACCCTCACGCACTGGTGATCGCGATGAGCCGACATTTGACGTTAACAACCCGGCCTTGACACCTACCATGACGCGCGAGCAGGCCTTGGCGCAGATTCGCGAGAGGCGTGGCCGTGCCAGGAGTATAGGCAAACTCGGCGTGCGGCCATCATCCAGCATGGCGGTGGTAACGCCAAGGAGAGCTGTTGTCGACAAAGACCGGCAAGTCAGCGCCCCTACCGGGAGAGTAGGGATGCTGGGGGTAACGCCCGGAGCGAGGAGAGTCCGGTCCTGACATCTCTAAACTTGGATGTCGATGATGAAGGAGGTCGCCTCTGTAATACCTTATGTTTATGCTTTTGGGGACGAAATGGGGGGAGATGACTCATGGCTGATGCTTTTGGCTTTTGGGGGTGTTGCTGCATTGGCTATGGAGTTTGGAATGGATGGATGGATGGATAGGATTCCTCCCTTGTTGTTTCCCCTGAAGAAATCTCCTCTTGAGTTGTTGGTTTACCCGCCACCACTACTGTTCACTGTTCAGCTCTCATTTTCTCGGGGAGCATGGTTCTGGTTTAGCGGTCGGGTCTGGATAAAACGGGCGCTTTTTATGACGGGTTGGCTGGTTTTGTTTTTGGCTGGTAAGGGAGGTGGTCTTGGGTGGATCCGGGATCGCCTGCCTGATGCACTACCTGCCTTGTATCACTGTAATAGGCCAGATTGTTTATGGTAATGAAGTGGTTATGTGTCATCGTAGATGAAGCCTACTCGGCTGGTGTTGTGTATACGTGAAGAGAGGTGTCTTTGTCGGACGAGTATTGTTTTTAGACCCTGGTTTGCATACGCAAAAGGCAAATCTCATTTTCCAGATGCAGGTTCCGTAAAGACAATTGTTGGTGATGTCGTCAATACGTATGCCATAATTCATACGCAAAAATGAAAATGAACATTCTAATGCGTGAAGCAGTAACACGGTTAGGAATCCGAATGTCACGTCAAAAGAAATCCAGCCACAATCTCATCTATTGCTGCTGCAATTATATATATACCTGCAGCGCGCATCATACCCCCCAAACATCTAAACCACGGGGATATGGATATAAACGGGAACTAAAAGCCAAAAGAATTCCAACAAATGCTCCCTTTCCCATCTTAAATCCTTCCATGCACATATACCGCTTGTCATAACATCCAAACCTATTTATCCTCCGCCTTTGGCCAGGTCAGCCACCTAGAAACGACCTTTGCGCGTTTCTCCCTTGCTCGGAGCTTAAGGCATCCAACTTGACGGCCACTAGCACACATTCTACAGCGGCTTTGCCGTTCTTGGCTCCCTGAATCCGGAGTCGCCACTGCCCAAAACGGATGATCCACTCGTCGGCACCACCAGACCCAGCACTCCCGCTGGGACCGTATCCATGGGAATCGACTCGCCTGCGCTTCCGTCCTAGCGGGAGCGGTGTACTGCTAGACAGAGGCGAGTCCTGTCCCCCTCCTGCACCACCAGCTGAGGAGGGGGCAGACATATTGCCCCCGCTACCTCCCGCGCCGACGCCGGTACCAGACATCCCGAATTGGTAATCCTCATCTGGAACCCATGGGCGGCCATCAAGGGTGATACTGGCCTCCGGGTCGAGGATAACACGCACAAGGTCCTCGCTGAGCGGGGTGTTGCCCGGGGTAGGGGGTTGGCTGCTGGCGCCACCCTTGGCCATAAGCAAGCCGAGTGGTTGGGTTGTGGGTGGTAGGTTTAGCTTGGTAGCAATGACCTCGAACAGCTTTGCGACGCGGGTTCGGGCCTCGCGGAAAAACTCGGCGCGGACAGAACCAGGACCGAACTGCAGGCGAGTGCATTCATCGCCAATCTCGAGCACGAGCTCGTATGGGCGGTCGTCAACAAATGGACGTGCATAGTTGACCCAGCCGGCAAGGTGGTCGGTCGGGGTCGGTTCTGTGGCGACGGTAATGCCGCTCTTGAGCATGTCGCGTATCCGCAACACGATCTCTTCCCGTTGCCGCGCCTGGTTGTATGAAATGGCATGGGGGATCAGACGCTGTTCGAGGCCTTTGAAGTTGAAATAACGGCAGTCCCGGAGCAGCGAGGCACGGTGTTCGTCGTCTCGGATCGACACTGGGTACCCCCGCAGCAGATGTAGTAACTCTGCGAACGTATCGGCGCTACGATGTGGCACCGAGGGGGGGACGATGGACGGTGGGCGCAGGAGGCCCTCACGGTCAAGTCCCGGGAAGAGATCTTCGGGACTGGAGAAGAAGATGGCGAAGCCTAGGGAAAAGAAGTTGGGCGAGTTGCCTGGGTCGGTGAATAGCTCACGTGGAATCTGGAATTCCCGATGGCCAATGGAGGTGAAGATAGACTCTTCGTAGAGTTGGGATATTAACTTGGGGACTGTTCGCCGTGTTAGCAGAAGGCCCAAAAAACATCAATCCCGGCTTCGGTTTCTTACGGCTGTAGAACTGGGCATCAGCAAAGAGGCGCACAAAATGTGTCGCGTCGCGTGGCTGCACGTGGTATCCCTGAAGGTGCAGTGAGATGTCCCGGAAGGTCACCGGATCCCGGTCAATATAGAGTGTGCGGATGGCGTTTGATATGTCCTCTCCATTTTCCTCAGCCTGCTTGACCTGGCTCTGGAAAAACTGCGAGAAGTATGAGGGAGCTACGCCAGTTAGCGGTTTGTCCATCAGCTCCGGTGCAGAGGGCCAATTGGCCAATCGACGTCCGCGGCAACGGGTGCTGACATCGTCGATTTGTCTGCGCCCCAGCTTGAAGCAAAGGCAAGAAAAAAGAAAGTCGCTCACTGACCATCGGATGAGATAGATGCGCCCGAGAGCTTGAACAGCTCTGAGCCTATCTGGATGGGGAAGACTCGCTCGTGAGGGAGGATCTTCGGGATCTTGGAGACGAGCTGGAGCGCGGAGGGAGGGTGGATGCTCATTGGCGTCGTCTTGGGGTGCGAGTTTTGCTCAGCACCCACGTTTGCCATGGCGTGCTTCATCTCAGGAATTGTTTGTCGTCGTCGTGCGACAGTTGGACGGGAGCGGCGTTCCTCATCGGGGGAGAACCGTGCGCCGCAGCATCTCCACGAAACTGCAGGGAAGCCTTGAGATGATATCGTCTCCTTTTTACTTCACCGTTGGGTGCAGTGCATGAGAGGTACGGCAGGTAGAAATATTGAAGCCTTGGGGGCTGCGGGAGCGTCAGCACGGGTGCCACCTGTGAGGTCCTGCTTTGGCTTGGTGCCGCCTGGGGGTTTCTTGTTGCGGTCAAGCCGAGTGGCTGGTGCGCCCGGGAGCCTGCGCCCGTTGGTTGTTTGGCCCCGTGTTTCGTGCGTGTGGCTCGTGATTTCTGATTTGAACGAGCCTAGCCCGCCCCGCCGCCCCTCTCCTCCCGAGAGCTTGGGCCACCGCACCCCGCTGTCGTTCTCCAACCAACTGTCTGACCGCTCCCGCAGCTGGCACAGCTCCTCGACAGCGGCACAGCACTTCGACAATCTGACCTGCATTTGACGGAAACAATTTACCGTCGGAGTCCTCCAGCTCCGCGCGCGCGCCCACGCACTCAACTCTGGGGAAAGAGGCTTATTTCTCCCCGGATCTGCCGTCATGCCACTTCCGATGCGGGTGCAGCAACCTGTTCCTGAACAAACCTCGGTACTGGGGGCGCCATCGTGCGAGAGCCGGATCTGGGGCCGAGGCACAAGACATCGTACACGCATCATGTCCTCGCATGGCAGCTTCAATTGGGTCAACACCGATGGTCAAAATGGTATCGAACTGCTTCACCTGCAATTTGTACCCCCGCGCAGAGTCGTGGGGTCAAGCTGACAGTCCGGTTGAGATACACAACCCCTGTCCTGGCACTTAAACAGGTAGATGCCTGCACTGTACTGCTTCCTTACCTTGCTAGACTCGGCTCTCAAGTAAAGCTATCGGCTCCCTCACGCAGAAGGCGTGGTGCGACTCGAGAATTGCTGAAAGCGACAATGTCGAGCTCAAAATGGAAATATCAGTAAGTCTCGTTCCGCTTCAGGGCTGGGCCGCTTCGCACGAATATCGAGCTCATGAGTCCCTATATTTTGACATGAAATCCAACAGGACCTTAGTATGGTCACATCCAAGCCCGGCGATTCCATTCTCTCTGATATGTCATTGCAAGGCTGCACTCGGAATGGCGCAAGTGCGCATTTACCTGGCTTACTCGGATTGGCCACCAGCAGCCGAAGGACAGAGGCATACCACTCTTGGCCGAGAGAAAACGCTTCCTTGCATACAAACTTGCAGCAGATGCAGCCAACAGGGTGGATGCCCCCCATACATCATTGGCGTATCAGTGCATTCTCGGTGAATCACTGCTGTACGAAGCCGATAGAAGCCCGTTATCGCTCCATGATATTGTATTCAGCGCTGTTTTACTGGACAGCCGTGCTGTCTTGAGGCCTACCGACGGAGTGGTTGACCCGCCTCCGCATCGGACTCGACAACTTTTACTGGGCAACTTTGCGGGTGTCTGCCTCGCCCGCAGAAGCATACGACCCGTATCAGAAGGTGCGCGGCACTTCTGGAAAATACAATGGGGCACGGATTGAAAGCAGAAAGAAAAGGGGCGAACGTCCCTCGAGCTTCGAAGCTTTAGCTTTGCAACTTCTTTCCTCAACATCCGCTGGAATACGCCCTTGATTTCACTCTATCCTAACCCCTTTTTGACTTTGTACTGGATTCTTCGTTTCGTTCGTCCATGGGTTCGGAGACGTCATGTCTATCCAAGCCAGCGAGAGCGATGCCCAAGAGGTTGCAAATATGTTCGCCGCCTTGAGTGGGAATCTCTCTTTCAAGAACTTGAATGCCACGATCCTAGAGAACATCGAACTGAAGGCGCAAATTGAAAACCTGGAATCCGCTTATAAAGCCAATACCAGGCTTTTGGTGGAGGCACAAGACAGCCTACAGAGTGCCAGACAGGATGCAAGCGGAAAGTCTGCGAGGCTGGAAGCCAAGGACAAGGAACGAACGGCTCTGAAGGCTGGACTCGACACAGCAAGGGTTGATTACGAGACTGCGAAGAAGAAGCTTGATCAGGCAAACAGAGAACTCAAAATCCTGCGCGGGTTCGCTATTACTCTAAAGCCTGCATCGTCGGAAGTGTATGTACCATTTGAGCACCCCCCCATCCCTTCGTTCAGCCTAGGCCATCCAGTGACACATCTGAGAAGTAAACCGAGGCTGAGGGCTTTGTTCACCGGGGCTCAGAAGTTTGCAGAGCTGTACTTCGGGGCAGATTTTCCCAACATAGTCTTGGAGGACACACCTCTTTGGGACGGTATTATCACGGCGCATAAAATTGACCAACTTCCTTTTCCGCTTTCAAATGCTGTACCCGCAAAACAGATGCGCGTCGCTGCTGTCTTGTCGATCCTTTCGGATATCTTCAGTCTTTACCTCTTCCAACCAGTGTTTCTGAAGAATCAGGACAGGGGGCTCTCAGAGCATATGAACGTTCTCGCCAACGAGAATGATGAGCAAGAATCGTATTTGCGATCGGTCTTGCTGAACGGCATCCCGCAACCGGACCAGGAGATAGCTATGCAGCACTGTATCAAGAGCGCCATGGAACAGATCTCCAAGTGGCTGGATACCGTCTTCAAAACAAAGGAAGAAAAAGACAAGGTGTCCGCTGCTCTGCACGAGCTGTGCAGCAGCGCTTGCTCCCACTGGCAACATGTCCAACATGTCACTGGAAAGATCGAGCCGAACTTCGAGTATGATGACGTTGATCAAAGAGATTGGGAGCCACTATCATTCAAGTCACCGTCCGTCTCGGACCAACCTCACGCCAGTCCAATTCAGAAACCGCAGCCGAACGGCAACCCGTCCACTTCAAACAGCGGCGCTGCGAAGGCTAAGAACAAACCGCCTCTGAAAACAGGACAATCTGATATGTCCAGCATGTCCGACAAAGTCGTCTGGCCCAGCTTCATCATTGTCTCGAGCGACGACCAGACCCCCGAGGTCCTGGTGCCCGGTTACGTCCTTCAAACATCGCACCTCCAGGCCGCCCTAGAGGAGACAACACGGCTGACTTTGGCACGCCGGCGGAAGAGCAAAAGCGCCAGGAGAAATACCATGACCGGGTCGGCTGTTGGAGGCGAGGAGAGGTCCCCGAAGGACAGCAATGGCTCAAACAAGGGGGATTCTTTTTTATCCTCAAAGGGTGGAGGTGGGCTAAAGACAGGATGACAAGGGGTAAAGAAGAAAAGGAGGAAGCTGGGAACCTATTGAGGAGGGAGAGGCATGTTTGGTCATGATGATTGCTGCAAAAATGATTGAGTTAGTTTGTTTAGAGTTTCTACTGTAGTCTTCATTGAAGCTTTGAATGTGATATTTTGGATGCACTAATGAGAGGGAGCAAGGCGATTGAGTTTGATTGTCGCCTCAGCCTCAGATGAATAAATATTTTACCTACTAACATGTGCTATAGCGTCATTGACACGGTGACGGGCTGTACCCGACCTCGTCTAGCAACCCTATTTGGGAGCTGTACCAGTGCCTTGTTCTCCTCTCCATTGAAACCCAATTACCGTACACATATGTCAACGAACATGTTCATTCTTAAAGTAGACCGTCACCACAACTTCACAGGAGGCCATGGGCTTGATATTTTAGGGTCATCGCGGTCTTTGGATATCTTCCTTTCTTCTGGCTGGAATGGCGGCGACAACCACGGTGATGCATTTGATGGCTACTGTGCAGATAGATGCTGTGATACTGATTTCCCACACCTTCAGGTTCAGGGGTTCATCAAAGCGTGAGAGTATCACAATCCTTGAGGCTTTGTATAAGTTTGCGCCTTGGACACAATGACCAAAATACGATAGGCCTCCGACCCTCGCTATACAGGTTTAATGTCTGACATGATTTGTAGCTTCACTGGTGGTTAAGGGGTTGATTGCCCAGTGTTACCAGTTCAGGGGGAAGAAGAGATTGGCTGTGGAGTGAGCGGAAACCGCCAGCAAAGGAAAAGAAAAAAAAAATACTCGCGCACCTCGCTTGCATGCTTACGTATCTTGTTTAAATCGATTGTGGTTAGTCGGGAATGTCCTGTGCGCTGAACCACATACGGATCTTCAAGGAGCTTGGATGTGCTCGGGATTGAACACCTGTGTCGGGTGCAAGGGATTGAAGCAAACGGAAGATAGCAATGCCAAGTGATCTGAGACTTTGGAGTCAAAGATAGGCAGTGATTGAATGTATCGGTAGCTGAGTATACCTACCGTGGCGTCAAAATAGCCGTCATGGCGCCCAACTCGCTCCCACTGCATTGCACCTGATGCAATGTGAGCGCAATTGGTGAGGCCAAGTTGTTGAGCTCCGTACCAGGGTCCCTGACTTGGATGGATTGGTGGGGGTGCACGGGCCAGATTGCGGACGAGCGCGACCGGGAAAGCATGGTGGCACAACTGGCTGATAAACCACGGAGAATCGCGCTTGCCTTCTTTCGGTTCGCCCTTGTCAACAATCAAATTTCCCCACTACCTCAGACGACCTTCAGGCTTCTGCCAAAACCTCAATTTTCAACCTCAAACGTCACCACTGTCCAGCACTCGGCGACTCGGAGCTTGCGACCATTCTTGCTTTATTCATATTGTATTGCAGGTGCCATTCCTCTTGCCGCCAACATGCGTGAGATCATCAGTCTGAACGGTACGTCCAAAAAAAGTCTCGGCTGCGAGCGCGCGTCTGCCTTCACCGCAACCTCGAAGTTTGGTGCTCGGCACCCGCTGCAGCCCGGCACACGACTCCATCAACCTGCATACTAACATCATCGGTATCTAGTCGGCCAGGCCGGTTGCCAGATCGCCAACTCGTGCTGGGAGGTAGGATTGATTTTCCATAATCGCTCAGCTTTCTCGCCACCAGCGAGCGGCCATTTGGCCTTTGGGACATTGCTGACCTTTTTCTGCAGCTTTACTGCCTCGAGCATGGCATTCAGGTAAGACCTTCCCAATACCTTCTCCCCGATGTGCTGTATGCTGACCTATCGCCCTATAGCCCGATGGCTACCTAACCGAGGAGCGCAAGGCCGCTGAGCCCGATCATGGCTTTAGCACATTCTTCTCCGAGACCGGTATGCGCTTCCCCCATCCACCCACATCTCGAAGGACAAATGCTGATTAGTCTGCACGGCATAGGCAATGGAAAATACGTTCCGCGAACGATCTACTGCGACCTTGAGCCTAATGTTGTTGACGAGGTCCGCACTGGAACCTACCGTGGCCTTTTCCACCCCGAGCACATGATCACTGGCAAAGAAGATGCCTCCAACAACTATGCGCGTGGCCACTACACCGTTGGCAAGGAGCTGATCGACCAGGTTCTCGACAAGGTCCGCCGCGTTGCCGACAACTGCAGTGGCCTCCAGGGTTTCCTGGTGTTCCACTCGTTCGGTGGCGGTACTGGTTCGGGTTTCGGTGCCCTGTTGATGGAGCGTCTCTCTGTGGATTATGGCAAGAAGAGCAAGCTGGAGTTCTGCGTGTACCCGGCCCCCCAGACTGCAACCTCGGTCGTTGAGCCCTACAACTCGATCCTCACCACCCACACCACTCTTGAGCACGCCGACTGCTCCTTCATGGTCGACAACGAGGCCATCTACGACATCTGCCGCCGTAACCTCGGCCTCGAGCGCCCTAACTACGAGAACCTTAACCGTCTCATCGCTCAGGGTAAGCTGGACTCAAGTGGCGTTGCAGGATCTCTAATAACTAATCACTTTGCCAGTTGTCTCTTCTATCACGGCCTCGCTCCGTTTCGATGGCTCCCTCAACGTCGACTTGAACGAGTTCCAGACTAACCTGGTGCCCTACCCTCGTATTCACTTCCCGCTCGTTGCTTATGCTCCGGTCATCTCGGCCGCCAAGGCAGCACATGAGGCCAACTCCGTCCAGGAGATGACCATGTCTTGCTTCGAGCCCAACAACCAGATGGTCAAGTGCGATCCCCGTCACGGAAAGTACATGGCCACCTGCCTGCTGTACCGTGGTGATGTCGTTCCCAACGACGCCCATGCCGCTGTTGCCACTCTCAAGACGAAGCGAACCATTCAATTTGTGGACTGGTGCCCGACGGGCTTCAAGCTCGGCATTTGCTACCAGCCCCCTCACCAGGTCCCCAACGGCGATCTGGCCAAGGTTAACCGTGCTGTGTAAGTTTTCCCGCGTCCTGTCATCATAACTATGTTCTAACCCTGCTATAGCTGCATGCTTTCCAACACCACTGCGATTGCTGAGGCCTGGTCGGCTCTGTCGTCCAAGTTTGACCTCATGTACTCTAAGCGCGCTTTCGTTCATTGGTACGTTGGTGAAGGTATGGAGGAAGGAGAGTTCTCTGAGGCTCGCGAGGATCTCGCGGCTCTGGAGCGTGATTACGAGGAGGTTGCTGCCGACTCGATGGAGGGTGACGAGGTTGAGGCTGAGTACTAGGCTGGTCCATGGGTAGGAGAATGATACTTTGCGGTATAGTGGCCGGCTGATTGGCAGGTGGACATATTGGTGGTCCTGATTTCCAGACAAAGCACTACGGGCCTACGGTCTTCCTTGGGCGATTGTCTTCCTCCGCGATGCTTGGTATTCTTGCTTGGCTGGCGCAGGGCCTGAATTTTCTATGTTAGACTGAACGATCGTGATAGTCAATTTTAATCCGAGCAAAACTGATTGTGGAGGCAAAACACCAGGCGGAGCTTTTAGACGTTGATGGTTAGGAGTGGCGTTGCTGATCTTGGAATGTGTGTGCGGGCTTGGTCTCGGCCTTTGATGCGGAGTTCGGTTCATGACGGAGTGCTACTGGTCACGACTTGACCAGTCCCGCGTCTTGCGAGCAGCGCATGAGGCAAAATGCACTTCGGGGGCCACCATCCGGCACTCATAGGCTACACTGGTAATGGGAACTGGCGATTCACATGAGGGAATGCTGCAGTCGCATGGGCCGAGTTGGGGCTGCAGCGAGCTTTGGTTGGAGCACGACAACGGCCGGGCTGGGATTGGGCTGCAGAGGCGAAAAAAATCCACGATAAGACGTTATCCACGGCCCGGTAGCACCAGAATTCTTGGGAAGCGCGGAATAGTCTGCAGATGACTGCAGGCGAGACAGCTTGTTGACAGATGCCGTTCGAGACAAGCCGACTTGGGTGGACGCGGTTCAATTGCGCTGCCGTGCGAGCTCGCCCCCATCGCCGGATGGACCCCGGGATGGCTGTCAACGTCCAATCAGGCGCCACATTATTTCTAGCGGCTGTGACGAACCAGTGAAACGGACATTTCCACGAGCTGTTTGGTTGCCGCTACGTCCAGCGAGAGGTCACTCAGCTCCGTGCGTGGTGATATTAGGGGAGACTCACACGGTCTACTTTCGAGAAGTAAACATTTGACACGAGATAGCGAGGTGTCCCAGAAAGGCAGAAAGACATTGAGAGTTGGAACTTGAAAGTAAAGCGAATGTGTAATACGAACATCCGCTAATGTCATTGAAATCCGAGATGGAAAGCTAGTTAAGGCTCGTACGAAACGTGGGATGCATAACTGCACAGTGAGAAGACCGGCTGTGCACTGACCAGCGCGACATTCTACCCGAGCTTCTGTCCCCATACCCTCGTCGTCGCCCGAGGAAGCTAGGGCGGGCAGGTCGCAATCCCATCCCAGCCTCACAAAGCTGCCCAGGCAAAGCAGCATCGTTGATCTCGTCTTTGCATCCCCCACAGCTCTGCAACGGGCATCTGTTTTCTTTCTTTCCTACGATTGCGCATCGCCGCCATAATATTAACCTTTTAAAGGCAACCTGTCTCAAATTCAGTTGCTGTCCTCCCACTGCCGTCCCGGCCCGAACCGGCGGTAACCAAATACCTCTCGACCCGTTCGACGGC
>Ga0247780_1000316_pt1 | contig 48344 bp, 50 predicted proteins | sample UWRJL079202R5_FD_179927 | JGI IMG/M metagenome (GOLD analysis project Ga0247780, IMG submission 179927) | Plant litter microbial communities from Arlington Agricultural Research Station in Wisconsin, United States - UWRJ-L079-202R-5 | ecosystem: Environmental > Terrestrial > Plant litter >...
TCGGACCTTACCTCCAACGGAGACAGGTACGCAGGCATTTTTAGCAGCAGGTACCATACCTTGGAGAGGATTTGGAAATATGTATGACAATGGTCAAGGAGGCTAGATGTCCGACTGGTTGCTGGCGCAAGTGACAGCCCCGAGTTATAATGGGGCGCCCAGCTCTCTTTACTCCCAGTATTTATGCCCCCTTCAGACTGAGACTGAGAGTGAATCGTTTGAAGCAGGAAGAATAAAAAAGAAACAAGTCAGCAAGAGCTGTATGACACTGGCTCACCGGTCTCACCGCGGAGACGGTCCGGTGGAAACGTGGAGCATGTGGCGCACCCATTTGTTCCACTCGAAGACGGCCACAAGTGGGATTCGAATCAGGAAGAGCTGGAGAGTTTTCAGCTTTCCCCACCGAGGTGCATAGAGGGGAAGGATGCAAGCAGTTGGGCCAGACCGAGGCGGAAAGAGATAGGCCCGCGATGAAGGGCTGTGCGTTTCCTGGCTTCCGGCTAGGGACGAAACCCAGCACCGCCAAACAACTAATAAGCAAGGTGTTTTTACTCGTTCGGCGTAGGGTCGCCGGCCAACGCATGCATGCAGGAGCGAGGGCGAGAAAAGAAATGGGATTGTGCTCAACGCGCGCCGGACTTCCCTGGCGACCGCCAAAACGCCCTGGCGGTGTGGCGGGTAAAGAGAGAAGGTGTGGGTTGCATTTGTACCACAGTTGGCATGCGCTGAAACAAGGCCCAAAGTCGGGCAACGATCACAGGGGGAGGCCGTCAAGTAACCAAGATGTCTCCTCCCCTTTGCCCTCAATTTTTACCCGGCCTTCATCAGTGCTTGAGGCGGCGGCAGAGGTTGATGGGAATTAGACTCAATGGGCGCTGTAACCATTGGGGAAGCCGCTGGAGAGGCAAGGCTGCGCCCATCAGGCGCATTAAAATTTGTGGCGGAAAGCTCCATCCGGGTTCGCGAGCGGGAGACATCAAAAGCATCTGACCCATATCATTGGATGCATTAGTTGGAGTGGCTGGAATTGAGTTCGGTCGCGGGCTTCCAAATCTGTTCATTCTTCCCGTTACCCAGACTTCTCATGCAGGAGGGAGGAAGGCGCCAAGGCAAATATCCACCGGAAGAATTGTCACTTAGAAGCATCAAGGAGCCTAAGAAGTGCAATTTGAATGCGAAAGCATGTGCACGGCATTTCTAGGAAATGGTTGCTTGATGATGCGCACTTACGCTGTACCGACTGTTTGTGAGTGTTGGTCAGGCAAGCCGTCAGTTTGTGGGGGGGCAGCTCCGTCCCAGGCTGGCCGCACGCCCCTCTTCGCCCTGCCCGAACAAATCCAGTGTTCCTGATAACTTCTGGAAGGGTCTTTTTGGTATCCAGCATTTTGCGTCCCATACTTCTACGTTGGGCATCAACACACGATCAAAACGCCGCAAGCTTTTGCCTTCTTCCCGACACAACCGAAGTCGGCAGAAACTCTCAATCCGACATGCACACGACTCGCGCTTTCAGAGCGTTGACGGGCCTCCTGATCCCAAGGGCTGACGCTGTTATGTCGCGGGGTCCGGATTTTGCCTGGACGTTGCGCGTCAATGGCCAGCCTGTTTTGAGGTTGAGCATCCCCCCCGAGGCACTGCAGCGCGCACCGCTAACTCTTCCTAAAGACCAGTATCTCAGTCCCCTCGCATCGTCCCAAGTTTGTGGTATTCTCCAAAGCCCAGAGAAGCCTAGCCCAGGGACTCTGCATCGCGATGATATCACGAGCACAAAACAGCGTCGAGGCTCCCTCCACCTTCGAGCGGCCTGTCGTAACAAGCCGACAACTCAGCAGAAGCAGTGCTTGGAAACACTTCTCGTCTGCTGTCGGTAAACCCAGTGGATAGGAATGTTGCTGGGCCCATCGATGGGAACCCTACCGTCGTCGCGTCTTCGACTGATGCTTGTCAAGGCAAAGCATGGTTTGCTGATAGCCCCTGCCCAGATGAACACCACACATCGGACTCCGTTGTGGATAATATGAGGCAGGAGTTTGGTCGTAGCTGCGGTTGGGCTGCATCTAGCCACGAAGGACTGCCGTCTTAATCAGGTATGGATTGAAGCCGATCTAGGTATCTCGCACTTTGACGCATCGTTGCATCAGTCCTTATGCTGACCTCCAACAGTCCTTCCAGTTCATCAGATGGCACTACAACCAACCCACGGCCCCATCCTACTCCTTGCTCTAGGCACGAGCCTCTCGGCGATGGCGTTGGCGACCAAGTCGAGACTGAGGACGTAGGAAATACACAACGAGGACAGAGATGGCTCGATCTGCTTTTACCGCTGCTCAGCCTGCCCTCTAAAGTGGATGGATACTTGGTGCCGGCATGGACACTACAGGAACTACTCTGGGCAAGCGTGAGCCAGAGTAGTCGGCGCCGACAACTAAGATGGTTACATTGCGTGCTGTGGGCCCTGTGGACCTGGTCGGCAGAGCGGCTTTGCACACGGACAAGGGTTGATGGCGCTAAACCCGGTTCTATGCCACTTCTAGTCCGCTTCGGATGCATTTACCGGGTACTGGTTCCAGCGCTCGAATCGAGCCGAGGCAGATTGCCCTCACCTGGCTGCCAATCGTCGTCTTTAGGTCGTTACTGTTCCCCGTTCCGTGCTCGCTCTCCGCAGCCGCAGCCGCTGCTATGCCAGTCATGTCACGGCTGGTTGCTTTTCCTCATGGTCGGGCACTTTTCATCGCGACCGGTCCCCGCGTCGGAAATCACAGCTTGTCAAGCAAGCTCTAGTGGAGATGGCCTCACACATACCAACGCCAAGGCACGTCGTTGGTTCGGATTCTGAACCAAAACCAGTTGCGAGAACCAATATGTCACTACCCAGAACCCCAGCCACGGCGGTCAGGGGCAGAGTTCGTGCACACATAGAAGCCATTCGCGCCCAGATAACCCCCTCTCTCTTCCAAGGATACAACGCTTTTGTTGTCATCGCTACTATCTCCACCTTCGGCCTGCAGCCTCATCTTCAAGATACTAGCCTGGATTGCGCGTGTGACACTGTCGCCTCAGTAGCAAGCTCACCAACGCTTTCTGCACGTACCCTACCACGATTAACCTTCTGTCTACGCAGCCCAGCATTACCCTCAAGCCTACATTCATGGACATGCTATGTTGTCGCTCTCTTTTAACGTATCAAAATGCACAGGTGACCAAGTCCGTGTGTTTCACACAGGAGTCCCGACCATTCCGAACCACTCTCCACCTTCATACTTCGATATAAAACAGCACTGTCATATTATCGCCGCCGCACTGTCGCGCGTGATTGCATGTCTCCTCAACTTTCGAAGTATTTCCCTCCGATTCTAAGCCTAAGAAGAGAACATAGCTCTAGATGTTATCCACTGATCATTCTTTCCACAAAGCCCCTAACAGGACAAGCCCAAAAATAGTCAGGTCATCATTGTCTCCGCTTCCTTATGTGTGAGGTGCCCCACATTACGTAGGGCCAGCTCATCAGGTTTAGCCCACCACATTTTGTTGGTAGTTTGCTCACGAAGCTTACGCTTTATGTGCTCTCTTCCTCACCACCACCATCCACAATAAAACCACAGTTTTCCTTGCTTCTGTTGTTGCCTCACATTATGCGATGGCACCTGCAATCGGCGCCAACGAGGTTGCCCATAACGTAATTGGGTCGGATGGATTTCCTTCCTTGGGATTGGGCGGATCGGAGATTCAATCTTCCCCTGGGCCAATGGGAACCCCCTTAGCGGGATCCACTCGGGCGGTGGATTTTTCCACCGCGTACGTGCGTCCATCAACTGTTTCTTCGCGCGACGACGAGTTTCAAGTGGTATTCATCGCAGCCCGCCAATCGATAGATACCTATCCAGCTTGCTGATACTCATTGCAGTCCCAGTTAGTGTATGTCTCCGCCCCAGCAGGATCCAAACTATAATAAATGCACCGGCCTAGATGTTTCTAGACTAACCCATGTTGATAACCACCCGGAGGTTGTTCTGTCCATGACTGTATCTTGGGAATGGTGACGATGAAGTCATCTTCTGCTGGGTGGGGGGACGACAAAAGCGAAGCTCGAACCAGGGGTTCGGCGGATAACGGATGGGCTATGATTGGATATTATAGCATAAAGGCGGGGCCAGTGAGTGGAACTCGGCACGCGAGCAAAATTGGGTCGGCCGGTTGGAGTCTAATAAATTACCCGGGCAAAGAGGTTGACAAAAAAAACAGACTCAATACCTCAAAGTACCTCGCCACAAGGCTAGTTTTCTATGGAATCTAGGTACCTCTCTGGTACCGTACTGTTAGTATCCAGTCATCAGACCATCGTCAGCTAACGCGGCCTTCATTCGCTCTATCATTCAATAAGCATCTTACTAAGTAAAAGTGTTATATAACTGCTAAGAACTGTTAGCGCAAGCCAGTTCCACTACCATTGGAGTCCGGTTTTTTTTGTCAACCGCTTGGCCGGGCAAGCGGTTGACAAAACAAACGGTACACATTACTTGGCAGTACTTCTGCACAGCTAGAAAGTCGCTGAGCTAAAAGGTATTTAAAAGTAACAACACACCACCAGCATATCTCCTGACGATATCAGCTTAACAGATCCTGCAGCAACAGCCTGGCTCGCCTGTTAGGCTTTTATCGTCTGCACGGGCCATCTGTCAACCCGGTAAGGACCGCCACCCCCTGATGCCATGCATTTCCAAAACAGGGTGGGGTAGAGCATTATTACTCTCACCTGGAGGTCAAACACTTTCGTCTATCTAGGCGGTGTAAAACATCCATCCGCTCCCTGCTCTTCTGGCACTCGTACAAGTTCGTGTTGTGGTAGCTGGAGCAGATCAAACAATATCGCCCAGCTCGGTTCATACGCCATGCCGGGCGCCGCTGCGTCTCAATCGAGACGCGAAGCGTCGACCCGCGCCGGTCCTAGCCAATGTCTCTCAAAGGAACCCCACCAAATCAACTATATCGAAGACATCCAATGCCATATTTTTGGATGCATTCCCATCAGCGCGCGGCCAGGTCTCATGCACGACATGGAGGATGGAGGTTTCTGGCACAAGGCCTTAGCAATCGATCGCAAGGAAGACCTTCGAATCTACGGCATGCAACCAAGGATGCCGGATAGTGAGCGCAGAAAATTTTTCATCCGCTACATTGCCGCGTTGGGAATCCAAGCAGAGCGGCGACGTACTGAGATAATCCGTAAGGACGGGAAAAACGGGCCATCGATACAGGTCCAAAACGTGACGGACAGTCTCGCTAAATGGCGGCAGTCGGACGAATACAAAGAGGGATTGAAATGGGTTAAGAAGCGTAATCATGCCTCGGCCCGGGACGGTCATACCAAGGAGTCCAAAGATTCTGAGGTCGAAGATGAAGTCAAAAAGGCAGAGGAGGAAGATATGCTGTTCGCAAAAGCACTGACGGAGATTGTGAACAACTACCAACATACGTTCTGGGAGCAAGAAGGGCAGCAAAGCGACTTACACTCCCCGACCGAAGGCGTCTCTCCGGAGTATAATCTAGAGAAAGATTTCAAAGTACACATTCTACAGTTCGAACCCTTAACCCCGCAATCTCGCAACCAGGATGACCCTGTAGCTGGCGATATCAACCGAGAGGGTCTTATGCAACCATATCAAGAGCAAGAGGGCTTGCTGCATGCGGGGGTTTACAAGGGAGAATTTCCGGATCAAGTCATGACCATCGAGAAATTCTTCAGTCAAGAATTTAGACGAATGGTAACCCTGGAGACTTGTAATCACGGCAATCGAGAAGGCCACTCTGGAGTCGGAGCCGGACCAGATCCCTGTTTGAAGACGACAGAGAAGTCGCGGCGTGTGCGATGGTTCCATATTCCACATAATAACATGCAGGTAATTGACCTATGACTACCCTCTTTGCATTCCCTTATCGCAGACTAACTGAGGGTGTTCATAGTGGGTTACGGTACGAGACACACGCCTACCATAACCCATTTTTTCCCTTAGAGACTGCAGTCTAACAGCTCACAGAAAGCCATGTCATGTTACTTTGGAGATGCCCAAGAGCGAGTCGACATGGTGTTGCGCGATGTTTACTGGAAAGGCCATGAATATGGCTCTTGCACCGAAACTACTGTGCACTCACGCCACCTCCGCCCTCTTTGCGATAGGTTCTCCACTGGTGCGATTCGACTTCAAGGCGGTGAAACTCTGCAGCTGACTTGATGCACAGATATGGAGAGGTCATACTCTGAAAAATCGCGTAACAACATAGTCTTATATGTGAGTGCACAGCCCTACACCCTGGATTTAGTTCATGACCTGCGAGCTAATCACCATTTGAGATGCCCTTTCTACACTGGGATACTGACCGGAACCGATCGCGAATGGCTGAAGTAATTCAACAGGCCAAGGACAAGAGACTAGCACGCCTTAGGGAGGAGGAAGACCAGCAGCGCGGACGGACGGGGACGAGTGACCTTCGTCCTTGCCTTCCTCGTGTCCAACATACGCACCCAGACTACTATAAACGCCGTGGTTCAGATGCAGATCCTGTCCCCGAGACAGTAGAGGGGATTCTGTGGCAGAAAATACGCGAAAGCAGAAACGAGGACCCCAAAGGGCTTGGAGCACGGCTAAAAGCGAATCGTATTTTTCAGGGGGTTGAAATCTGCCAAGGCAGGAGGCTGCTTCCAGCCCACCCACTGGCTCGACTACTGGCTGATGCCGCTAAACTATACGAAGCTATGACGGCTTTCCAGGACCGTAAGACTCTGGAAACCTTCTTATTCGCCGACCCCCCGGTTCACCCGAGGAGGACACTTGACCAAGCCTACTTCTGGAAGCTGAGGACCACTTCCCGCCGTGACCGTGACCAGGTGGTTTACCGATACACGAAACCGAAGTTCCACCACAAGTTTCAGATCCGAGAAGCAAGAGAACACCAGAGGGGAAAGGGTAGTGCTGTGGGACCTGAGGTCCAACCGAAAGCTAGGGAAAAGGTTGGAGGTTTGGGGCTCCACATAAACAAGGCCCTTGGGCGCACGCATACTCGAGATTTAGCCCGCAAGGGTAATATCAGGCGCAACCACGCGAGCTGCGATCGATGCGAAGAAAGACTCGAGAGCATGATGGGGTGGGAATGGACGAATCACGGACAATACGAAGATAAGCATGGTTGCGATGACTGCAGGGACCAGATCCGAAAAGTCGCAAGAGCAGTCATGGTCGACCAGCTGTGGATGTGGATTCTCGATGAAAACACCATCCTCACATGTTTCCCGAGGCGGTATGGCATAGGCAAGAAGGACCCCTCCGGGGTCCATCACTCCATCCGGCGTCGGCTGAAGGATCAAACCAACCCGGCAAACCATATTCGCTCGGTGTTCGATCTAGGGCTTATCATCATCGAACAGTGCTTCGACACCTTCTTTGACAGAAAGAAAACCAACGATAAGCGACCGCAGATTATGGATATATTTGCCGAATCCATCGGCCGAGTGGTATGTCTTGACCCGTTGCTAACCTCCCAATGATTGAGAAGCAATCTACTTACCTGCCCGGCAGTCCAACCGTCAGACAATCGCATTCCACCATCTGTGGGAGCTCGTTGACAGAAAGATTCATGAAGCTGCAACCATTAAAAGGGGTGTGACGCACGAAGGCATCCTTGCCCTCGTTGGAGTCATGAAAGAGAGCCATATGCAACGCGAAATCCGTGACATCACTGACGAACTTGACATCATCATCTACGTCGTTAAGCAGCAACAACATATTCTCGCCAAGTTTACCGAGCAGGCACTTGAGGTCCTAGATCCTCTGGATGACGATGATAAACGAGCCACACCCCGCCGTAAGGCCTTTGAAAAGCGAGCAAAAGTACTAAGCAACAAGCTCTGCTTTCAGATCGAAGAGCTAGAGGGCTTGAAGAAGTGTGCTGAGAACACAGCCAAGAATGCAAGCAACTTTTTTACGATCCCGGCACCATAGCATGCCCTGCTAACTGTATTCCAGGTGGACGACCTGATAGTTCTAAAACAACAGCAGGCCAGCATTGTTCAGGCTTATCAGGCCATGAAGGAAGGCGAAGAGACGATGAAGCAGGGGAAAGCCATCTTGCTATTTACCATCATGACCGTCGTATTTGTAATGCACCCTGCCCCTTGCGCACTCCCTTCGCAGAACCCTAACATCCTTCCTAGCTCCCTCTCTCATTCATGAGCAGCCTGTTCGGCATGAACGCCGTCGAACTTACGGACCGCACCGGAAGTGGTGATGACGACAAATTCCTGCAGTCTGGGCCGCTGCCAGGCCGAATCGTCGACTTTTGGCCCACCACATTTGTCCGCCAAATCGTCGTCATGGGTAAGTTTCCCAATCTACACCTCTTTCCCAGTGTTATTTTCTAAGAAATCGGCCGCATTGGCTTGACAGTCAGCGTGTCGACCTTGGCGGTTCTTATCGTTATCATACCTGCGTTTAGCCCCCTTATCCGCACCGCCATCTGGTCCCCCTTGAGGCTGCTGATTTCCTTTGTGGTCATTCGTTCTCGCCTCTACGGCCTCTGGCTATGGTTTTGGGGAGACAGAGTCTTTGCGGACCCTTGCCTCCTGAGTCCTAGTGAGCAAGTAACTAGCACTATCGATAAAAAAATCCGGATGATGCGAGAGGAAGTGCGCTCGCGACGACGGGCGGAATTTTTGAGCGAGGTGGAGAGGGAGGACAGAGTCAGAGAGTCTCATACGCACGATATGGCTTAATGGGGGAGATTCGGGGATCGTCGATAACCACACTATCTAGACGTATTACTTTGTCTCTGTTCATTTAGCTTTTAAAGATAGCCCTCCTATCGCAACTCAATGACAGCCGACTCTGAAAATAGGGAAGAAAGAACAGCAGATGAGAGATGTCAGAAAGAAAGGGGTTCTGGGCTCTGGCCAGCCTTGCTAAATTGAGCTCAGCTGAGCTAGGCCCAGGTAGAGCTGAACCGACGTAGTCAGTTCAGTCGGTTAGGGATACCATTTGCCATCAACGTTACCACCGTTCACAATTATAATAGAGGCTCCCTGGGGAAGCCAGAGAATCATAGAACATAAGCAATATAATTACGCAGTTGCAAAATATAAGTTGAAACAGAGTGGGTATGGTTCCGCTGGTGGCTTGAACGACTCCAGTACTATCCCTCTCCCCGCCGGCCCTTGCACCACAATAGTAGATAGAATCTCCGGCTGAAATTGTGGAATTTGTCCTCCTCTTCCGGATGGGGAGGCTCTATGACAATGGGAAGCGGCGATGCTTCATTCAGTAAAGTGGTGGCGATTGTGGCTGCTGGTTTGGAGGTTGTTCCTGTCCCGGTTCTTGCGGGGGTCCTCGGCGGCCTGAAGGGTTGCCTCGATCGTTGCTCTGGCTTGAACCGGCTTGGGTTACAGGCCGCAAGGCGATGGCGCCGTTATTTGTTGCGTCCATGTCATGAGCCACAGATCCCGGCGGCGTTGCCTGCTGGTATTGCCTCGGGGCATCTACCTCTGCACGACCAGGGTCCCCTCCTCGCGCCTGAATCTGCCCCCACAACGTCTCCCCAGCGGTATCCTTCCACCGCATCAGCCTTATTCCCCTCCAGTACCAAAACAGGACGCCGACGCAAAATGCCACCTGAAATCCTAGTACAGGCACGAGTATCGACGGGTAAATGGTCCGACCAAGATAGACATACTCGTCCGTTGTATCTAGCGGGATCGCCACATAATCGGTGAACAGGCTCCGCCCCCAGCAGTCACAGCTATTAAAAGCCCCCATCGATGAGAGGATAATGATAAGTAGACTTAACGAGCTAATGAGCAAGTCCTTGGCGATGGCGACATGCCACCGTCGTTCGGCAGCCAACTTAAAACGCCATATACGCAGATCCCCTGCCTGAAGCTATGTCGAGACGATGACGCTAATAGTCCAGAGGCCCATTATGATTAGGAGCTAGATGTGGCGACAGCTGAAGCCGCGGGGGACCGCGTAGATGAGAATGGGAAACGCCCCGGCAAAGCCGGCGAGCACGGGCAAGGCCGAGACAAGAGGCAGCGGCGAGCTAATGAAGGGCTCGAAGGTGGATGTAAGCCTGGTGCGTTTGCTCCACTCGCCATCGAGGGTGGGAGTCTTGAATTCGCGGTACGTGTAGTTGCCGCCGTTGTAGTGCAGGCTGTGGAAGAATGTGCGCCAGTCGGTCACTTCGGAACCAACGAGGCGGCGGTAAGCTCCCGGATTACCGCGCTCCGCGATGTTTTCTGCTGCTGTGGCTTCCACGAGACGAGAGAGGATGTTCAGGCAGACCCGCCTGGAAGTAAACGCCCCAATGCAGTTGGAGAGGAAAGCTGCGGGGACTAGGTAGGAGAGGAAAAGGGCGCACGATATCACGCCTCCCTATTGATCTGGTCAGCGACACACTCACACAGTCGCAGCCACACAAGAAAAGACTGATGGCAAAGCGTACCGGCGGTGTAGGCGGATCCCCGCCAACTTCTCTCGTGAACGCAGACGCAACCTGCAAGAAGTAGAGAGCAATCACCAGGGCGGTGCGTGCAAACTCGTCCGTCCTGCCGTCGGACAGCTCCAAAGCCGCCTGCCTCCAATGATGCATCCTCCCATTCTCCCAGGCGCCCAGATCATCCATGATGTCCTGATAAAAATTTTCATCTACTGCTTTCGGCCCAGCGAGTTCCTCAAAGCCAGCCAAGACGGTGCCGACAATGCGGGCGTGTTATCCATCGGTTTGGTCGCGATGAGCAACATCGTAAATCTCGTTCCACGTCTTCAACTTGTCGAGCAAGCTCCAAATGGAGTCGATGGGATTACCGAGAATCTGTAGAAGAGAAAAGTAGCGCCATTTATCGGTGGGGGAGAGCTCAATGTTTAGGAGCAGGAGAATGACTTATTAGTAACACCATGGCGGTTAGTGATCTACGACAGGTATTCCGCCACAAGATTTTTCAGGTAGATGCACTCACTTGGAAGCATCCACGTCATGAAGCGCGGCCCCGAGTCCACTGATCGCAACATCGTGAGTTTTGCTGAATCGTAGACACAAAGCGCGTTGAACGTACCATAAAACGTCATCGGGCCGCAGATAGCGTTGCACCCGTCCTGGGTGAGGGTCATGTTGCGGGTCCCATTCAACAGTGCTCCACTTCCATCCTTCACAAATATGTCCGGGTCATCATAGCGGATGAGGTCCTTCTCAGCAAGGATGCCTACCATAACTTTGCAGACGTCGCGGTCCAGAAACTTGAATGTCTCGTTATTCTCCCGGTATGACTGGACCTCTTCTCTGATCTTGGTCCACCCATCTTCATCCACAACCCTGGGAAATACTGTCAGGGCGGAAGTGGTCGGGCCAGACAACGTGACCGGGAAAGAGCCGAGGAAGAGAATAGTGAAAACCCACATTGTGGCCCAAAAAATGCAGAAATGGGGATGGCACTTGCGAAGAACGTAGTGTAATGATGGCCCATTTCCGCACTCCATGGGGTCCAGCCAGGTGGTTTATGTATTAAAGCAAAGGCACTTTCAGCTCTGGGAGACCGGAACATACCGTGGCACACTTTCACAGCATTTAAATCTTCGCGCCGTGGCGGGCAACAGCATGGGGAGGCAGGGGGTGTTCACCGAAGCCACCTAGACGGGCATTGGGTAACTGCGTTGCTGCACACTGAAAGCCTTGCCAAATTTAGTAGATTAAGCGCTAGGGGGGAAAGAAAGAGAAGACTCTCCGGAGCTCGTGGACGAGGGGTGAAACGAAGAGAGCGTAGAGCAACTATCATTGGGCACTGCCGAAGCGCTCCTGCAAGCCTTCGGCGGAGCAAGGCTCCTTCCCCTAAGGCTGAGAACCGCAAGACTAAAATATAACCACACGTTACAAGCTGCGTGCGCTAGAACCAGAGTTTTCTAGAGAGTTAAAAGGTTAGATAGTGAATAACTCAGCACTTATTTAAGATCGCACTGATGCTAAGGGGAAATTACATCCCTAGTAGGTATACTTGATCTCAAAAGCCGGGTTAAGATATCTGTCGCTCAGTAGGCTTCCACAGGCCTGTAATACAGGGCTATGGCTTCTGGGGAAGTAGGGCGGTACTGTTCCAAGCCGACTACAGCGCCGTGGGGGCTACGGGGTACGCTGCAAGCGGCAGCAGAATGGCTGCTGCGCAGCCATTGCAGCCAACTGATTGCTAGAGGCGTTCAGTGGGTAGAATTTTTAACAAACCTTAACCCTTCTGTTATACACCTGATTCAAAAACCCCTGTGTAATGAAGCAGGAGGATGCATTGCATTATATGTTGTTTTACCCTAAAGTTGCCCTCGCCAACCCCCAGTCACTCGCACCACTGCTCGTCACCTTGCTCATGTGCTGCTCAGACGCTACTCAGGAAATGATCAGAGAAATCGCTAAACATGGTTTAGATGAGTAGGCAGTACTCTGCAGTTCAAATGGCAACTTTTCTCGAGGTCCCAGTTTTGGGACACAGAGGGCCCAAAACTAGGACCCCCCTCCCCTCACCCCCCAACTCCCTTTTCGCTCCTCTTCCCTTTGCCCTCAAAGTTACATACAACGCAGTTTACGTCCCCCATTAGATCTCCATTCCCGTATTCCTTATTCACGAAAGTGGGTAAATCTTATCCTCAAGCTGAGATACTCCTCAAGCTAATTGTTTCGTTTCTATTCATTCAGTTACTCCAGGTAAAAAATGCAGAAATTTACATGTTTATATGCTTAGAAGGCAAATGGGTAGCCCAAATTCTGGCGGGTGGAAAGTTAAGCCCAAAATTGGGATCACAGGTATATACTGGTACATGGTGTGGGATAGTACATAGTATACTAGCCCCAAATTGGGACGGTTTTTAATATACCAGTACATGATCTGGAATAGCACATAGTATCCTAGCACTCATAATATACCAGTATATGATAAACCAGCCCAGATATACCAGCACATGGCCACCAGCACATAATATACTAGTATTTCGTATCCTAGCTCAAAGTATACTAGTCTATATAACATACTATCATATAATAGACTAGCTAGGAAGTCGCACTGGCACCACCACGTTTGACAAATTTATTCGCATCCGCACTGCCACCGGTATAGGAATAGCTTTTCTGGGGTACTGTGGCCTAAGCGCCGGGAGCCGCGGCAACCATACGGACATTACGGACATAGGTGGACGCGCGTCAGCTATTTAGCTGCTGATCGACATGGTCACCCTTTTGCGTTCTCGGTTGAGGGGGGTGCGCGCATCCGGCTCGCGACTACACCACGCAGTTCGAACATATCGGGTCGCTCTCCTGTACCCTCTCGTACGTGTCCCGCGGTGCCCGACGTTGCGTCGGGTGTTTCGAAAAGTGCAGCGGAGTACAACCTCCCTTCTTTCCTTTCTCTTCACTATAACGACCGACCACTCGATTGAACAGCCAGTCACTATGTTCGTATGCCACATCGAACTTTACCCCTCCACGCCAGCCTCGACCATCTTCTCTTGCCCCGACAATCCCTTACCGTACCCAAGATGAGTGAGAGCCCCGGCGCGTCGGCTTTGGCGCATCCGACACGGCCCGTCAACCCCCTGGTCAGGGAGAGTCTCCAACATCAGCAAACTACTCCCGCGCGACCCCCCACCGATTCTCGTCCGCAGCGTCAGCCTGTTCCGGGCGACCGACGGACTTGGCAATTCGATCAGGTGAGTGACACGAGCTTTCCATATCGGCCGCGGGGGCAAGAACGTTTTCCGCAGCGCTGAGGAGACAGCGAAGGGCAAAACACTCAGACAGGCTGGCGGCGGCGGCGGCAGCGGTCACTCAGACGCTCGACTACATGGTTTAAGCTGGGCTGACGTACGGTTGCCTCACGGCCGGGGAGGGTCTCGTTTTCCTCAAAATCGACTGGACCCACCCGACGACGCTTTCTACAGCCTAATTAACCGAACCTGGCCCCGAGGTTGATGAGCAGAAGGACAGCTGTTGTACTGCCGTCAGCGGCTTGTTGGCGATGCGTTGTACATGGCCAGACTGACGAGAACCCAGCCACCATCGATCAAAGCCAGGAAACTTTTGCCACCCTCCGACTACGAGCATGCCAAAACGTCGCCGTCGTAGGCAATGGTCACGACTTGTCTTCAAACGCAGGATTCTTCGAGTCGCGCCCCTCGAGGGGAACGAGGCGGTGTTAGCCGCTGGAGCGTGATAATAGGGTGGCCAGTCCTTGTTGAATGGAGTGAGAAACGGGATGTGCTCTAATTATCATAACGAATCTCGAGCATCCTCGAACCGGTGGTTAATACCTCAATGGCAAGTCTGCACTGCAGTTCAGCTGGCAATCGCTCCGTTTTGCTACCACCGTTGCCACCGCGCAGCACTATAATAGGGACCCTCAGTCCCGCAGTTCAGAAGAGAGACAATCAAGCAATTGCAACCGCATCAAATGCATCGAACCCGGAGTGCAGTGCGTCTGGCACATCATCTCCTTCTCGGATTTTGCGCCGCCCTGGGTGGGGGGGGACGCACGTGCTATTCTAGCTTAGAAAACTCAGCACGCCAAAGAATCAACTTTCTGCGAGAGTAGTTCCATAAAGGTGGCCAAAATGTGTCCCACTTTTGAAACTAACAATGTGCTCAGAGCTTTTGTTACACCAATAGGGCCCAATTTCTGGCAAGCCAAAGGATATGGCCCAAATAGTGGCTCGTGTCGCATAAACTAGTACATAGTGTAAAATAATACATATCATCCTAGTTTAATCTGTCAGAATCACTGCACTCTTGGGTTTCCTGAAATGACGTGGACTGTAACACATGATGTGGGCCCTACTTGCTGCCTTAGGATTGCTGCTAACATGATTGTACTTTAGATCAGAAGCAACAAAAAAGCTGCTTGAGACTCGTCGCAATCTTTATGGTCGATAGGGAGGTAGGTGAACTCCATCTTTCTGTCCCGCACAAATTCATCGCCATTCATGTTGTCAACATGGAATACCTTTTCACTTAAAAGTATCTATATCGAGATTTATCGCTGATTATCGAGCATGAAACAGGGTTCTATCTAGGAGCGACTCCTGCCCCCTGGAACGAATGAGATTCCGGGCTGGGAATGCGAGTGTGCTACTGCCAAGCCTTTCCGTCCCCATTATCACCTGGAAACTCTCAGCTTCCAGACCCAGGCTCAGGCTCAGAGGAAGACCCAGAATTATACCCGTACCTAGACCCATACTCATACTTAACCTAGTTTTTAGAGGGTGAAAGCTCGGAATTAGAGTTGAGAGTGTTAGAGTCAATAGTGGAGATCTGGAAAAGGGGTAAGGCATAGGCGGAAGGTAGAGAGCACTGATTACGAAACGACATAGAGCCATTGGCCACAGTCGAACTTGCCGTCATGTGGTATCGCCTTGAGGTTTGAAACTACGGTGAAAGGCTGAGGGAGAGGAGCAGAAGTTGTTTAGTTGTTGACTTCTTTGCTGCCTATCATCTCTCAACATAGGTGCCCTGGCCAAGGTGAATTGAGTGTATCACAAAGACGGCGCACATCAAGTGTTCTCCAGATCTTTTGTCTAGGTAATGAGGTCATGTCGTTGCTCAGTGAGAAGTGCCAAGAGAGTGATTCAGGGGTAAATACCCAGAAAGGGGCCACCAGAGAACTTACATGAACTGCAATGGTCTGCGCAAACCAATGTCCTGCATTCCAGCAACTGAGATGCCTCAAGCCACGCAAACCTCCTCCGAAGGCTGAGCTCGCGCCGATGGTCTCAATTGGCCAGCTGAAAGTGGGGAAACCGCAACCTCCTTTCCTGACCAACTCGACATTCCCATCTTACCCAATTCTGTTTTCCACAACAACAAGCACTCTAGCCATCTCAAACCATATGCCAAAAACATGGGCGCAGCGTCAAGCTACGAGTACTCTCCTCTCCCCAACCCCACCACACACATTCGACTTCTCCACCTGCACCCCTCCCCAACACACGACTCTGCTCTCCACGGGACCCTCACCACCGACCCCTTATCCCAATTGGGCCCACCTCCCTACGAAGCCCTCTCCTACGTCTGGGGTCCTCCATCTCAAGGCCCTCAACCTGAGCTCTTCCTCGCCGACCACTCCCTCTTCATCACGCCGAACCTCTCCACCGCCCTCCGCTATCTCCGCCATGAATCCCAGACCCGCGTGCTCTGGGTCGATGCAGTCTGCATCAACCAAGCCGATAACCACGAGAAGACCTTCCAAGTGGGGCGCATGCGCGACATCTATGCCCTTGCCCTCCACGTCGTCATCTTCCTAGGCGAGGGGTCCGGTCTGGATTTCGAGCTCGTGATGGATTTTTTGAACCTTTCGGAAGCGGAGAGGGAGGGTTGGAGTGTCAAGCCGTTGGCGGGATTCAAGCAGATGCTGGCACTCCCGTGGTGGTCGCGCATGTGGGTTGTGCAAGAGGTAGCGGTCCCCGCGCGACATCCAACTTTGATGTGGGGGAGGCGGACGGCGCCGTGGGGGGCGGTTAGGGCGAGTATCAGCAAGATTTCGGCGTGCCATATTTCGGAAGAGGATAACACCTGGGGAGTTCAGGAGCGGTTCGTGGCGAATCCGTCGGACATGATTGACTTTGCGCTCTTGAGGTCGAAGGAGGGAGGGCCGGGAGAGGTGAGAAGCTTGGAGAGGATGTTGATAGGGACGAAGCTGAGGGAGGCGACGGATCCTAGGGATAAGGTCTTCGCGCTGGTCGGTATGACTGGAGATGGTGAAGGGGAAGGGCTGAAGGCGGACTATTCGCTGGGGCTGTCGGAGGTGTATCAAGCCACTACGGTATACCTGATTTCGAAGCATGAAAAGCCGGAGAGGAAGATGGACTTTTTGCTGAGCGCGTTGACGAAGAAACCCCGCTTTGTCGAGAAACCGACGTGGTGCATCGACTTTTCGTCCCCAGCGTGGGGGCGAGCGCCTATCGAGGAGGGCTGGACGTACCATCAGACGCTGGGGAACGCGAGCAAGGGATGCTGCGAGGGCATACCTCCAAACCCCGTACTTGAATTTGGTGCTGGGACGCTCATGATCCGAGCAAGAGTTGTTGGCGTCATCCAGAATACCAACACCATCTCTCCGGACTATGCCGCCTTTCAGCGTCGCGCTCGAGCACCAGGAGCTGAGGTCCCCGAGGGAGCATGGCGCGATGCTTACTTGTCTGCTGTCGTAGCACTCGGGGACTTGATCGACGACATCACCCAACCCGTCATGGAGGCTTTGTTGTCCCGAAGACTGCCGATGTCCAGTGTTTGCGAGCTTATTGGAGGCGGGCTGATGTGGCGAGTGGCGGCGAGCGGGAAGCCGCCCCAAGTTCTGTATTATCTTGCTGGGCAGTTGGAAGCCATGGGTGGCGTTTCAGGGGTGCAGCAGGTGTACGGAATGCTGGAGACGTATGCTCAGTCAATATCACGACGGAGGAACCGGCTAGCTGAGAGCTTGGGCTGGGCGAGATACAGCCCAACGCTGGGCGTCAACTTCAATCATCGCATGGCGGCGGATTTGCTCCATCGAGTGGTGGAAACCGCAAGCGGAAAGACGCTCTTCACGACTGAGACGGGCTTTTTTGGAGCAGCGGGAAGCAACGCGGCGTTGATGAGGGGTGACTTTGTAGCCGTCCTTTGGGGGTGCAGTGTGCCGGCAGTACTCAGACCACGTGCGGACGGAGGTTGTTCGCTGATCACGTTTGCCTATGTCGATGGTATCATGCACGGGGAATTGTTCGACTCTAGTGCTGCGGCGCGTCTGAGAACTGAAGAGATTGTGCTCAGATGATAAGAAATGGAATGGCTGTGTGAATTTGGGATATTTTTGCTGTCATTGCTTCTGCTTTCGAATACAGCGTCCACCTTGGGGGATGACTTTGAGAATTTGTTGCCAGAAATGAATTCATGACGAGGAAGTGTCCCAAAGACAATTTTTCTGCCCCGTGCATGACGCCGTTTGCCCTTCCCGGGAACGCTGGTTTCCCAGTCGCCTGTGCCCGGTCCCTAGGCCACTAGCTGCTCGTTTAGAGTGAGTGCCACGGAAGGTAGGATCAGTTAAGCGTAATGAGCCGTTGATCTAGAGCTCTAAACGGGCCTGTCACCTGAGCAAATAGAATTTGGTTTTAGGCACACATACACGTCCGGATGGCAACTTTAGTCGAGGGCCCAAAACTGGGCCACACTAGCTCACCTATAGCTCACCCATAGCTCACCCTAGCTCAGGAGCGGCTCAGGATCAAGCACGAACATGGACATTGCTGAGGGCAACTTTAGGGTAAAACAATGGGCTGTTGTTGTTACATCTTGATGGAGAAGACATTGACCTTCCAAAACAAACTTGAATACCTTAGTCGGATAGCATACGGTGTGTATACACAATGCTATGTCTAGTATCTGACAGGATTAGGCCTATACGCATTCATCGGCTTTTGTTCAATTTGGGTTTGAAGGTAAACCTTCGACTGGGTCGAGGTTTTTGTAGTTGTAAGATGACTCGCATTCGTTTACCCCAGCTCATTTATCCAAGGGCTTTATCTTAAGGGCCTTGTCATATTTTTGCTGAACGTTGCGAAGTTACGGCCACCGTTCTGCTATGTCAGCACGCAGATTCGCCAATGGTCGGAGGTCCGGGCTTCAAGCTGGGCTTTGGTACCTCTTCATAAGATGTCCTCCTGGAGAAATTAGCGAGTTCATGACCACGAAGTGAAGGGGAGGAAGAGGGGATTTCTCAGGTCAGAATGACCCGCTCAGCGCGAACTCGGCCCAGCCGCTTCGCTTGACAAGCAACAACCCCAGCCAGGCCATCTGATGAACGGGACTCAGACAGAACCCCGCCGCGCTATTTTGACTCCATCATGCCTGATGTCGTGCACAAAGCGGTGGTCGTTTCTCTGTCTCATCATTCCCCTCTGACCACGGCTGGCACCATGGCACCTGAAGGCACCCCTTCGTCGGCTGTGACTCCATCAGGAACCGCCCACATTTCCCCACGAACCACTTCATGTTGTATACGGGACTCAGACAGTGCCTTTCCGCCCTATTTGAACTCCATCAAGCCGACGTCGTACACAAAGCAGCGGTGGCTCTCTCTGTCTCATCATCATCCCTTTTGCGGCTGCTGGCAGGTCTCGCGGGCATCTGGCCCTTTCAGAAGTCGCCCGCACTTTCCCTAGGTAACTCGGAAAAACTCACGCTCTCAGTCACTCGGACAAGCCGACACAGAATCTGAGTTCAGCATCATTTTTTGTCAGCAATCTGCCTGGACGGTTTTTTTTCTTTTTCTCCTTTTGTTCGGACCGATGGTGCTTACATTTCTCTTCGAGAGCATGATACAAGGAATAAATTTTGGAGTGCTAATGGGAGGGAGTTTTAGTATTCATGCTGCAATTGCTGGTCTCGAAGGTTTGGTTCGCCGAGGCTGTGTGGTACAGGGCATGTCGCATGCTGTAGAGGTTTGTTGGGCCTTACTGGGCATGCAGTGGAGGCGAAGAACCTAATCCCAAACAAGACCGAAAAGTTCGTGGCAGATCAAATGGCCTTGGGCGCTGGTGTGGGTGCTCATCCGCAGAGTTTCTACGGCAGGGGCCCGAAAACCACCACTCGGCCGAGAAAATCTTCGAGGCTGGGGAGGAACAAAGTGCGACAGATCAGCATATCCCGTATTTTAGAGTCTCGAATAAAAGTCCTAAGATACATTTACCAACAGAAAGGCCCGAGAACCGCTAAGCTTACAATCGGATAGCATATACACGATGCGATCATGCAGGCCCCACTTCGTGATTACCTCACGTATGACTCCTCTCTCTGTCTCGTGGCTGGCGATCCACCCGGTAGCACCAAGGCTGTTCTTCATCTACTCTTTCTCCGCCTCAAAATCCTCAAAACTGACCTGATCTATTCTTATTGCACTCACAGCGTGCCGTGCTAAGCGACTGACTAAAGATAACGATACGGGAAGGCGGGATCTTGGCTTCTTACATGATCCAATCTGCGAGGGTTAAGGCGTCCATTAAGAGCCCGGCCTCGGATGGAACACCGCTGCTGGCCCCAAAACCTCGATAGTCGATAGCGCTTATGTGTATATGATCCGAGGCGCCAGCATGCATGGCCCGGTAACTTGGTGGACGCCAGCCTAAGCCCAGAGTACCTGCAGGACCGTGGAGGTACAGGACCACAATCGAAGTAGGATCATCGCGAAGCAACTCAACGCTCAAAAATTTCTCTATGTCAACCGCAATTTTGTCAAACTCCTCGATAAGCTGCTGCTCGTGACGGCGGTAGAGGTCGAGCGGAAGAACGTGCCACGCGTGGACTATCTCTTCATCTGGAGTAAGGAGAACGAACGGCGTAACTTGATGCGGAGAAATCCCCATTGCTCCGGTATGCTAAAATATTGGAACCAAGTGAAGGTTACGCTGTTCAGGTAAATCACTTGGCTCTAGAAAAATGGGATGGCGAGAATCTCGACGAAGATGAAGTACCCGAGATAAAAAGTACCAAAAATATAAAGTGCGTATTGCACCACGCTCCCTAAATCCATCCAGGCAAGTTTTTAACCCTTTCGCAATACAACATAAATAGTTCCAAACTGTTACTGACCCTTTCAGGCGCGCTTCGTTTCCCGACCTGAGCTCTACCAACACTTCCTGCAAGCCTTCGCCGGAATCTACACCCCGAGCAACGAACTCAAGACTGCCCAAGAAGGCGCACATCTGGTGTAAGAAAGAATGGGCGACATTTTTGCAAACGACAAAGATCTACTCGATAAATTACAGTCCTTCCTCCCCCAGAACCAGAAGAAAGCTGAGACCCAAGACCCGGCCGCCGACATCGACGCCGAAGAGGTGGACTAGTAACTTTTCTAGATACCTACTACATGTACATGTACCTAAGGCAAACCCAAATACAAGCCCCTCAACCGCTCATAATCCACCGTCCCCAACCCCGTAACCGCATCCCACCCCTCTCCCGCGTGAAAGGCTTCGTCCGCTCCACACCCGTGATTAGTACCCTCTATAACATCATTCATCACGCCCGGATTCGCATACAGCACCGGGTTCAAAAGCCCGCCGGCCCCTTTCCTGCATTCAGCCTCTCATTATTAATCAGCGTAATAACCGAAGCAAACACTGGCGCCGACGCAGATGTGCCATGAACGGTGGTCACGTTTCCATTGATGACGGTGATAAAGTTTGCCGCGTGGGCGGATACGTCTGGGATGCCCCGCCCGTTGGGGTTGAAGCGATTTGCGATGCTACTTGCTCTCCCCTGGGTCATAGTCTGGGTCCTAGTCTATGTGGTGGAGAGGTACTGCGAGGTGAAAGGCTTTTGGTAATCAGGGGTGGAAAAGACGCGGCTGAAACCGCTGCCGGAGGAGGAGCTGGTGAGGTTGGCGAGGGGAGAGATGGGACGGAAGGCGGCTTCGCGGGATAATAAGGAGTTAGAGCTGGAGTTAGTTGGGGGAAACTGGGTGCCGCCAACGGAGGTGACGTAGGGGCAGACGGAGGGGGAGGTGGGACCAAAAGCGCCGGAGGAGGTGGAATGATTGGGGAGACCGGTGGAGGGGTCGACGCACTCGCAGTTTTGGCCGGCAACGCCGTAGTCTCCAGAAGCGACAATGACGGAGACGCCGAGGAGGCCGAGCTGAAGGAATTCCAGGCATTGGCGGCGGAGATAGGCGGGGGGCAGGGCGGCTTCGTTCCAGCCGTACGAGAGGGAGATGACCTTGGCGGGGGTGAGGGTGCCGCAGTCGGAAGCCAAGTTGTAGCTGCCCGGGATTAGGTTGGGATTAGGGTAGGTGCCGTCGATACTGGCGTTGAGGGCGTCGCAGTAGTGCTCGTCAAAGGCGGCGAGGAGGGTATTGAAGTTGCCCTTGGCCGAGATGTCGCCGACTTGGTAGTTGATGACGGGTTGTGGCGCGGTGAGCGTCATGGCGTACTCAAAGTCCAGATCGGCCTCGGCGTTGAAGGGGAAGGCCTGCACACGATTCTGCTAGTACCCGCTGTTGACGGGGGCCATGATGGGCCGCGACCCCCTGAGCTGCGGCGCAAACATGTCGAAGAAGCCATCGAGGTCGGCGGGGAGCCATGAGACCCATGCTTGCCGATAAATGCCGAACGAGTTGTTGGGGTGGTTGTTAGGGTTGGTGGGCTTGTACATGTTGCGCAGGGAACCTACAGGGCACTCAGTAGCTTGAAATTACCAATAATCATCTATAGCAACTATCTACTAAGCTATCTTATACCATACTCTGTTACTCTCTAAGACCGTGCCTTTAGATTACAACGTATTGCTCTCCGGTATCTAGCTTAGTTTATAACAAAGTAAAGTTACTAAGACAGAATACCTCCTTACTGGCTGGCACTGTGCCCTGTGCGGGGAATCCCTCAGGAACTGCCGGCCTGCAGGTTTGCCACATAAATAGTGCTAGTTAGTGGTTATTAGGGGTTAAAGCCGCTAAAGTGCTGTAGTTTTAGTGTATTGGTGCCCTATACGATAGTAGGGATTTTAGGGCCTTTGGTGAATCAGTGGCTAAATCAGCCGGCGACATAGATATTTTAAAAATAAGTATGGTAGCCATTAGTTTGAAGGCGTACGCAATAGATATTTGCGGATTTCACCAGTGGTGGTTTTTAAGGGTTAGGGTTCTGTATGGGCTGTGATCAGCGATCGGCTGATTTCGGCTCAGCGGCACCGTGAATACCACACACTGCTTGAGCCGAGGGCGCCTCTGCATGTGCTGGTGCTCCTGACACAAGCTGGTCCGTGCTCTCATCGGGCAGAAATGCCTCCCGACTTCCCCACACCAAAAGCTGGTCCGTGCTTGCATCAGGCAGAAATACCTCACCGACTACCATCACCAACAGCTGATGAGTTTCCAAGCCCTTGGGCAAATCAGCATTCAAGCTTTCTGCACCAGCCATGCCCTCGCTCAGCAAGTTGGTATTCTGGAAGAAGAAGCATTCTGGCCAGCCAGGTTCTGACCCCCACGCAAAGCTTGCCATCAAAGTCTTTCATGAGTCCACTGCGCCTCCCGACCTCCAAATTGACATCGTTTTCATTCATGGCCTTACGGGGAGCTCGTACAACACCTGGTGTGACCCGGAATCGGGTGTTCATTGGCCGCGGGACCTCTTGAAAACAGACATCCCGGAGGCACGGATCATCTGCTGGGGCTACGATGCCGACGTGACGAGCTTCTGGGGCCATGCGAGCAAGAACAGGCTGTCGGAACATGCCCAAAATCTGCTGGGCGACCTGGCTCGCCTGCGGGAGGACACAAACTCGGTAATCCCACCTCGGAATGCCCTCGCCCTCTATCACGCGGCAGCATGCTGATTCGTTCCCATGCGGGATGAAGAGCCAGAGACCCATCGTTTTCGTGGTGCACAGCCTAGGCGGGCTCGTCGTGCAAAAGGCGCTAAGCATATCTCGCGGACGAGCAGGACCTCATCTCACTCACGTGGAGGCCTCGACAGCGGGGATTGCGTTCATCGGCACGCCCCTCAACGGGTCCGACTTGGCTGCTTGGGCCGTGCTTTGCGCCAGGCTCGTCTCCAAGTTCAAGGACGCAAATGTCAACATCCTCAAGACGCTGGAGCGCGAGTCGGAGGTGCTCCGCGAGACGCAGGACGCCTTTGGCCACCTGCTGAGGAGTCGAGAGCGACAAGGTCGTCCTATTCAGGTCACCTGCTTTTATGAGGAGCTCGCTCTGACCGGCGTAGGGATTGTCAGTGATGGCTTTCACTTCATCGTGTAGCCCCTGCGTGGAGCTAACGGTGGCAGGTCGTTCCGATGTCTTCAGCCTGCCTGCCCGGTTACGACTCTTACGGGATACCCAAAAATCACAAGGTAAAAAAAATTCGCAGCGCTGCTATTGAAGACCACAGGATGCTGAAGCACGCACTAGGATATGCCTAAGGTTTCCGACAGGTCCGATGTGGGGTATCAACGAGTTGTTGGTGAACTAAAACGGTGGGCAAAGAGTACCCATGGTCGGCAACACGAGGAGACGATGGCTACAACGAGCGCAACCGAGTCTTCATGTATTCCACCAGAATTTCAAGGTAAGGATGATGATAACGGCGCCGTAACGAAGTTGTTCTGATTTGATCTAGACATCCTCGAAATGATCGCCGTGAGAAGCAGCGCTACCTCCGGTCAGGGACTTGACGAAACCCTCTCCGTGTCTTTTTCATGGCTCTGGGAGAACAATTCGGCTTTCATGTCTTGGATGAGGTCTCCCAGTAAACTTTTCTGGGTGGGCGGCACCGCTGGTTCCGGCAAGACGACGCTTATGCGGCACGTAGCGGCTCATCCATCCAGAATCGTGGCCGCAACCCCCTCAAGGAGAAGAGCCATCGTGACGGCATACTTCTTCAGCTCGCAGGCGGGCAACCTGGAGAGAAGTATCGAAGGCTTGCTCCGATCGCTTGTCCATCAGCTCTTAAGACAAGATCCTGCTATTTTCAAGAAGATGTATCCCACAATCAACAATGCTTCGGAATTCAAGTCGACCCTTCTTCCATGGTCGGTGTCGCAATTAGAAAGCGCCATTCTGCTCGCGGTGGAGGGTCTACCAGAAATACAATTTCTATTTCTCGTAGACGGCTTGGATGAATATGGTGGGGAAGCGGCAACCATTGCGCGATTCGCCCGTTTGTTCTCCTCTCATCTTCCTCCCAACGCCAAGATTTGCGTCTCAGGTCGACCCTACTCGGAATTTCAGTTCGAACTCAACTCAATTCCGCGGCTGCTGGTGGAGAGCCATAACTCCAACGACATCTACCTGTATATCACCAGTCGTCTTCTCGAAATTCAGTCTTCCCTGGGCGACGATTACCAGATGCTGCGAAACATTGTCGCCGAGAAAGCGAATGGCATGTTCTTGTGGGTGCGCCTCGCTATGGACAGCTTGCAGCGAGGCTGGAGGAAGTATGAGGATGTAGCGGCCCTGACCCGGCGACTGCAGGAGATGCCTCGAGACCTGGTCGATTTCTATCAACGGATCCTGGATGAAATGGAGCCCGAAGACAAGGCGGAGTCAATACGTTTGCTGGTGCTCTTTTCGACAGCATCAGAAGAATTGTCATGCCGGGGCTTCTTCCAGAGCTGGTACCACACCTCAAACGAGTGCATGCACTCTGGTAGCACGCAATGTCACTCGCCGTCTCCTCTTCAGCTGCTGGAAGAGCCAGTCCAAGACCAAGCCTTGAGAAGATTCGAAGGTAGAGTCTACGCTCTCACGCGCAGTCTCATCCAAGTCAGTCAAGACCCGTCTGGACGGGAACCCACAAGATTCTTTCTTCTACATGAGACAGTACAGAGCTTCATTCGGCAGAGGCTGCTCGACAAGAGTCAGCAGGGTCCGTTGGGGAGGCCTATATTAGGCCACGGCCTCCTCTTGCATGCGTGCGTTCATTCTCTGGATCATTTATTCACCAAGAATTCCGCTTGGATTTGGACTTTAGAGCCCAATGCCACGACCTCCTGGTCAGAATGGGAAGACGACTATTTCGATCTTGGGTCGATCTATCTCAACTACGACGATTACATCAACCGTTGTCAACAATATCAATGGACCACCCCAAGTTCATATCCCTTCGAATTCGGCTTCTTTCACTACGCGGTTGAGAACTTGCTCAAGCATGCTCAACTTGCCGAACTGGAACCACAGTCTCACGACTACATTATGAATCAGTTTTCAGGAAAAACATTCGAATTATGGCGGCGGCTGTATCAAATCCACCAGCCCAGCGACGCCAGGACTCTTCCCGTCAACCTACTTGGCCTGGCAATTGCTGCAGGGTTAAGACGATACGCTGAATACCGAATTCTGGCTCTGCCACCGCAGCATCCGAGGACACCGGCCTACTGGAGCGACAGAAGTTACGACTACTCGCAAGACCTCGATTACCTTCTCTTCGAGGCGGCTCGCGCTGGGGATGTCCACTCGGCTCGCCTCCTCATATCTCGGGGCGCGCGGGTCTGGCTCGAAGCCGACGAGATGAGAAGACCGCCGGAACAGGATGGCCGCATCCGGTACCCTCTTGGTTCTCTCCGTCACTGGGGAGAATCAGCGTTGTCCCGAGCTGTAGCTTATGATCGAGGCGAGATGGTGACCTTCCTTCTGAGCTCTGGTGCATCAACCGTGCAAAAACTGACGTGCGGTTTCAACTACGGCTGGGTCGTGTCCGGGGGGATCAAGCGCTGTCGCGTCTTGAGCCTCGACGCCATCTCTCTGACCCTAAAGCGGTCTAGGCTCTCTGTTTCCGGGGGCAGGAGTTATTACTCCATCGCAGGTGGCTCATCCCGGAGCGCGGCCCAGACTGGCACGTCGAGGCCCGCATTGACAACGATAAACGGCCGAGATTTTGTCGGGTCTGATGCTCTATCTTTTGCCATCCGCAGGGGCTCTCGAGGTGCTTTCACTGCTATCCTACCATTTGCAACAGCTGCCCGTTTGCAGGAGACACTAAACGCAGCCTTGGCCCAGGCTGCAAGGAATGCCGGGGATAAGGATTATGTGGTAGAGTTGCTCCGCTGCGGAGCCGACGCAACTTGGTACCGCCGCGGAGATAGCTGCGAGTCGGGCGGCAAAATGACGGCATGCTACGCGCTGTCAGAAGCCGTACTTTCTCGGAGTGCAGCAAACATCACGGCATTATTACAAAGCGGCGCCGACCCGAACTTTGATATCCCTGCAGATGCCTGCTCTCGAGAACACCTCGACAGGCAAGGAATACCGATTCCGGTTCCTCACAAGAGCCCAATGGATCTACTAATGGAGCATCTGACCACGGCCGCTACAAATGAGGGAAACTTGGATGAGAAGTATACGAACCTCGCGCGATTGATGTTACGGTACGGCGCGAGGATAGATCATCACAGATGGGGCGTTTATGTCCGCCCAGAAAGGAAGGCCTACATCATGTCGAAGCTGTTTCCCACCGTTGATACCACATGAAAACGTTGGATGCGACGATCTTCGATTAACGAGAAAAAATAAGTGCCCTGTCTAGCTGCCTGAAATAGAATGGCTGACTATCAAAAACCCGCTGCTAAAAATCTCGCACGACTTCAGGCGTGCTTAGTTACCCACATTAGGGCTTCAGATCAGACTTTCAGATGGTGCTTCGGAAGTCCGGTTAACAAACCTTCAGACAAAAATCAGCCCAAAAAATCCGGTTTTCACTTAAATTAGTACTGATCAAATATTTCCTATATTAGTTATTCTAGTAATTAGAGTCTTTAAATTTTCTAATAGGTTTTTGTGGAACGTTTTGACTGAGGAACGAGGGGCTCAGGAGCAGCGGAAGTGCAGTTGCAAAGTGACTTGATTTGGTAGAAAAGGGGAGTGCGAAGCACTCCCCAGTTATATACAAATGGAAGCTCCCTGTGTGTGGGGAGAGCACATGATCTAAGGCTTTGATCCCTTTTTATAACGGTTTTAAACCTTAAAAATTTAAACTTTAGATTCTAATCTGAAGCGAAATTTACCAAACATACCTTAGATTAGTTAATTAGATTAGACTTCAGATTCTGATCTAATAGGCAAATCTAGCAGATTAATCTAAGCCCTGGTGTCCACTAATTATAAAGCGATCTAAAGCATGTTGTATTTTGACAAACACGCCCAACAATGCTTAAACAGTCTAATGAGTCCTATTGGCCTAGATTCTACTAGCAAAAATACAATGTATGTATTCAGCCGAATTTACGCCCAATAGCCTAACCGTACTTATTGGACGCCGCCTTCGCTCAAGATAGCTGCTCTCGTCCGCTTAACACGTCACCCCCGACCCACGCTCCCAGCCCAAACACAAGAAGCTCTTGTTAACAATACCGGTTGAGGCCTCTAAAATTTCAGTCGCTAATCATTCCACGGCGGGACTTGTGAGAAACCGAAATGTAATATGGGACGCCGGACTCAAAACGACGTCAAAGAGGTGCTTCCCTCATTGGACACAACGAAGCTTGGTTGGCTGACTCGGTGGAAACGACTAGAGACTGTAAGAACCTAAAGGTCACTTCCACGCTGTGGTGGTGGACAACCCTCTCTCTTTTCCCGGATCTTCATAGAGCAATTACAGACACCCACCGCGACTATTTCTTCCTGTCGAGGCTTCAAATATGTACAAACGAATTCATCAAACCTCTCACCCTCTCACTTCCGCTGGCCTCCCCCCGAAGGCGTCGCTGACGGCTGCTGCGCCTGCGCCGTACTCGTTTGCGACGGCGCCGCCGAACTACTCGACTGCTGCCCCCCACCGCCACCCCCTCCACCATTATCCTTGCCCACCACCACGGCCTGCACCACCTGCCCGAGCGAGTTAAATATGATATTCACCAAGCTCCCCAGCGCATTATACTTGTACGTTTTCTGCGTCAGCCCATTCCCCAGACTTTTCTCGACGCCCGTATACGTCATGTTGCTCTGATAGTTCCCCACAATCGAGCTGACCAAGTTGCCGGCATCGCCCACGACCTCCTGGATGATATTCCCCAGGTTGTCAATCAAGAAATTCAGCTTTGAATCACCCTGCAGAATCGACCCCAGCAGGCCATCCACAGCGCCGACGACGCTGTCAACTACGTTGGTGACTTCGTTGAGAAGATTGATCAGCAGCGGGTTTAGGTCGAGAGACGCCAACGTGCGGTTGACGATCTCGACGAGGCGGCCAAGGCGGATGATGAGTTCTAGCTGGGCGTTCACGTCGGCGATGGTGATGTTGACTTTTTCGATGCCGATTTGCACTCCGACGTTGAGAGAGACGATGTTGGCGATCTCCGCGGCGAGATTGACGTCGGCGCGGAGGTTGTCGACGTCGAGCTCAATGCGCTTGACGGAGAGCTCCGGGATGCGCAGGAGGACGTCCGGAGGCGTGGTGGGCTTGGAAGGGGAGGGATTACCGCCGCCTCCGCCGCCGCCGCCGCCACCGCCACCACCGGAGCCAGTGGAAGAGGGCGGAGGCGAGGTGTTGGAGCCGGAGGAGGAGGGTTGCTGGGTTCCTTGAGAGTTGGTGTTGGACTCCTGGGGTGGTGGCTGGTTGGTTGTCTCCGCGGGTGGGTTGGTGGTGCTGGGAGGGGGCTGATTCGTGTTGCTGGACGAAGAAGGGTCTTGAGCAACCGCGAAGGCGACCAGCATCAGAAGGCCTAGCACCTTCAGGAGCCATGAAAGACCGTGTTTGCCCATTCTGAGAGAATTCGTTATCTTGACGGCGACAGTGATCTCGGAACGAAAGAATGCAGCTGGGTGAGAGATCACTGCGTGACGACGGCGAGACAGAGGAGGTAGAGAGGTCCTCCTGGGGAAAAGAGAGAGGGGAGCGCGTCGTCACTGGTGAGGTACGCGATATAAAGGGGGGGGTGCAACAGGTACCAGCCAAGATTAGCTTGCTGAGGCGAGACAACCAAACGGCGGGCTGGCGCCGTCCTTCTGGAAGTGAGATTCGGCTGGAAGAGAACGGCCGCCGGACAATATCGTGCAATCTGCATCAGGGATTATCTTGGTCGTGATATATGCACCTCACCTTGATTTTGCATCCGTCGCAGAAAGCGCGCTGTGGTTGCGTTGCATTGATGCCCCCTCTCCCGGCAGGATCGCAAGGTCCAACTCCCGTTTCCCTGGTTCAGCGACCAGTCGGACACTTTCCCTGGCGGTGGGTGTAACGCTGGAGCGCAGTGGTGCGGAGTAGCTCGACAGGGGTTGGCCATGCTTTTTGATCGTGCATCTACGCCTTAAATTGCCCCTGACACTCGACTGGGCCAAGTGTGGCTGCAGCCAACTTGTGCCTTGGAAGAGCCCCCGTCCATACCGCGGCTATTATGGGGCATCGACCAGTGAATCAGGGCGCGCAGAGGTCCTCCGTTCTACCGCGTCGTTCCTGCGCTTGCCCTGCTCATTACCAATTCCGGCTTCCGACTGCAACGCCCACCCTCTTCGGCTGCAGGAGTGTCGACGAGCCAGGACCCCGTACTTGTAGGATACTGCATCCCTCCCCTCACTCGCCAGTCATCTCCCGTCGCCACCGACATCTTGCCGGGGGACCAACATCACCCTCTCTTCACTCGTTTCTGTGTAGTGCTGCTACACTCACCGACCAAGATGACGAGCCTGTTGAGGAGAGCACTTGCTCTGCTTCTTCTCACCACCACATCCATTGCGATTTCTGCCGGTGACGATGGCTACATCGGATACCGTCTCGAGAGGCGGGGAGATCCCGAGTCGGTGGACTATGAGACAGCCGGCACCGACAGCGTCGGTGTCATGCCAGTGGAGCCGGATGTCTACCTCAACGCTTCGGTATCCGTTGGCTACATCGGCATCCAGGTCGACAACATCACGGCGAAGGTGAACCTTGACGCACAGGTGCTGAAGCTGCTGCACTTCAGCGCTGGTGTTGACGCGAGCATCGACCGTGTCAAGTTGGTCATCGAGAATGTGACCGCCAAGGTGGAGCTGGAAGCGCGACTGGAGAACGTCGTCACCATGATCGGGAATGTCCTGGACAGTATCGATCTGAACCCGATCATCGCCACCCTTGGCCAGAGCGTCGCTCACATTGTCAACAACACCCTGGACACGCTTGCGGGCCCAATCGACGGCGGTGCTGGCGGCAGCGCAAGTGGAGGCGGGAACAGCAAGCGATCAGAGCTCAGCTACAACCTCGAGCACAACGTGCTGTACAGCGTCAACGACTACCAAGGCAAGACGCACACGAACCGGATCCTGGCCCAGAACGGGAGCATCTATGATGAGTTCCTCGACAATGACGGCAACGAGAGCCACCGAGTTACGGTTGGGTACTACTCGCGCGACATGACCTTCAACGGCCACAACAAGACCATCGCGGTCGACGGCGAGGTGAAGGAGTATGAGCTGCAGTACGTCTACACGCCGTTTGTGGGAATCGAGGCGACCAGCTGGATCTACCTGGACCCTTCCGGCGCAGTGACGCGGACTCAGGTCATCGCCGAAGGCCATGGCGGGGGTTCGAGTACTATCAGCAACGATTCTGATCTGTGAGCATCTCACCGGATCAATGCGGCGGTAGGTCGGTGTGTCTGGACCCAGCGTCCTTCGGGAGGGCTCGCTGGGAGTTCCGATTTTTCCTGTACATACACCTAGGGGAGCGTTAGTTGTGGACTGCTATATTTGATAAGACTATCGTCGATAAGAGCTGGGGCGATGGTGCGGGCAGAATGGATTTGATGCAACAAGCATTTTACCTGCAGGCTCAATGCCATTCTGGTGCAACCCATGGATGCCGACCAAGCCAACATCGCATTTGGACTTTCCCATCCCCTGACCCCCACACCAGCAGCGTTGCGTCCACGGGCCTGTGCACTGGACCTCAGGAGCATTTGCCCCGTGCTGGTCGGCTATGATTGGGGATTCTTCACCACCGCAATCTCTAATTTCATGCAATCGAGCGCGAGGATCGCACGATTTCATCCCTGCCCGCATTGGGTCAATTCGGATTCCCGAGAACTGTTCGAGAGGGAAGTGGACGCATTGAGAATGACGAATTCAAGCGGGGAACCGCCCGTGCCTGATGAGAGTCGAGAGCGGGGAGGCTTGCGCCGGATGTCGCAAGTCATGCTTTCTATGGTGGATTGAGCGTTCACGCTGGCCGGCTTGGTGAGCATTGCGGCCTAGCGTTGGGACACTCCTGTTCACCGCCCCCTTCTCTTGTGAAAATGGTACGCAGACTGATCAAATGGAACGAATTGGTGGCAGTACCAAAATTTGGAAATAGAGGAATTGGGTTTCGCGTCCGAGCACAACGTGGGAAATTTGGTCTCGACGCGTCCGTGTTTCAGCTAAAACAGTCCGGTGAGCAGTGACGTCATTTCTCGATCCCCACCCTTTCTGTCCTGGGACTTTGATAGCAGAAATAACCAAGCAGTCAGTCTCGCAAACAACAAGACACGTTCTGTGGCCGTGGCTCAGAAACACTCACGTACGAAGTAGGCAACGTTGGTATTTATTTTCTCCCTAGAGCGGGCGTGCAAAGACCGTGACTCCGGAACTCAGCGATTGAGGCTAACGGCATCGTTGAGGTCGGCGCCAAGCATTCGAGGGCCGTTCTTCCCCCCTCAGGCCGCCAAATGAAATGCACTGTCTGCAAACTCCAGCAGCCGTGAATTGAACTTTTCGGACTCCTCGTAGAAGAGCCAATGCCCAGAGTCGAACACCTGAATAAACACCTTCTCGTCCATTCCATCTCCCTTCTTGGCCCGTCTGGCTGTCTCTAGCATTCCTTCGACCGAGAAACACCCGCTTCTGCGGCCCGCCATGACCAACGTCGGCACAGCAATCCGTTCGATCGCCTCCCGGTGGTCGAACCGCGTGTGGTCGGCGATCAGCCTCGCCAACCAGCTTCCGTCGCATTGATCGCTGATGGCCACGAAAAACTCTTCGTCCCGTTTGGCGTCCTCGGCAGATATGGCGTCTGTCTCGAGTGGCTGGTTTCGGTAGCCTAGACACTCCCCCACCAGGCCAATCGCTGCCTCGTGCGAATTCTCGATCCACGCCTTCTGCGCTCCCAGCATCGTCTGCTCGTCGTATAACCCTTTGTGCGCGCTGGCTGCATCCCACCCGAAGAAAGGGGACCGATCCTGCAGCGGCGCCTGGTCAACGAAGGCGAATCCGGCGATATTGGCGCTCTTGCCGAAGAGCTCGACGTGTGTCCACAGCACCGCGGCGCCGATGGAGCAGCCCACGGGCACTGTCTGGACGTTGTCGTTACCCGTCGCACGTCGGAGATGAGCGATAAGATTCTCAAGATCCATGGCCAGTCTCGACACATGATAGCCGCCCTCGCAACGACCGGATCGCCCGTGACCGCGCATGTCTGGGGCAACAACCCAGTGCTGCGAGCTCAGGGCATCGAAATTTCGAACAAAATAAGCCGAGGAGCCGCTGAAGCCGTGCATCAACAAGATGCACCGATTGTAACTCGACGCATTCTTGCTGTTCTCCGGCGCTCCCACCAGCGGCAGTGATGTTTGGAAGGCGAGTGTACAGCCATCGTTGGCAACGCACGTTTCGTACTGCATCATATGTTGCCTGGGGTTGGTCATGTTCTTTACGTTGGGTCGTCGTCTGCTAGGGCCCACCGGAGGAAATTGCCTCGTCGCCGGGCACGGATAAATTGGATTTGACTTTGGTCGAGATATGTCGCAAACGAGGTATTCAGGTGGAGTCATGCAACTTGGAGCGAGGATGTAACTACAAGAGACTTGACGGCCTGCAGCAGGTCATCCTCCAGGGAGCCGCATCTCGGCCTGAAAATGCGGGGGTGACAAAACAATACCATATCAGGTCAATCTCATCGTCACCTGAACCAACGAAATCAGACCCGGAGAAAATGAGCAAACCCGACCGTCCCGGCCACAAGCCCTACACCTACAGTTTACGGAATCGGGAAATCCGGCTTGTGCTCATACATCCTGGCAAATGGACTGATCCGATCCAGTGCTCGCTCACGAACCACTTCGTTGACGAGGACGCGTTGCCTAAATACTCGGCCCTCTCATATGCCTGGGGTGCTGCGAGCGTTACATACCCCATCACGCTCGAAGATCAACCATGGCAAGTCAGTGTTGGCCTCTCAAATGCGCTGCACTTTCTTCGGAATACCAAAGACCTCGTTCGTATGTGGATCGATGCGCTGGTGGGTCAAGACTATTGAAAGGGTGTAGACTTGCCATTGACTTGACTTAACAGTGTATTGACCAACGGGATCCCGGAGAGAGGAGCGAGCAAGTCCGGCTTATGAGAGACATTTACTCACGCTGCAGAGACGTCACGGTATATCTTAGCGACGGGAGAAACCACCGCCCCAGGAAGGGTGTGCCACATTACCCCAAAGACCCTTTACTCAAATTTTATGGCGACGAGAGGGACCAAGCCTACATCCAAACATTCTGGCAGGCACTATCCGCCCCAACATCCCCGAGTTCCAGTCTTCATCTCTTCAGCCTCCTCTGAATCGTTGGCGATGCGGAGCTTGCGCAAACTCTTACGACGCAGTTGGCACACTGCGGAGGAGATATCATCAATACCCTCGCGGAAGATCTACGTCTGATGTTGCTTAGCCCCTGGTGGCAGTGTGTGTGGGTTGTACAGGAAATAGTGGTTCCCGAGAAAGCAGTGGTGCGATATGGTGCCTTGCAAGCACCCTGGGAGATGCTCGTGGCTGCTGCTTCTAGTCGGCTCTCAGTGGGTATTCCTCCCGAGAGTGCCAAGGTTCTACGACACTTTTCCCGCTAAGTGCAGACTTTCGAGCGCCTCCGTGAAGAGTGGCGCGTTGTCGGCGGTGCACCCCTTCTCGTACTTCTTTAGGCTTTCGGCGCCCGCCGATCAACCGACGAACGCGATAAAGTCTTTGGGCTTCTGGGGATTGTAAGGCCAGATCAACGAACTCTGATCGAGCCCGACTACCTGGCTTCCGTGCCCAAGGTCTACCGCGAACAGTATCGCTGATTCATCACTTGGGCACGCTCAGCCCATGGGGTGGCGGCCTCACGCGCAAGAGCCACATCGGCCTACAAAGGGATCTACAAAGCTACGTTCCAGATTGGTCTGCCGTGTACGAGGAGCCCGATCGCAGGCGAGCGCAGGTAGAGTGTGCGTACAATGCATGCGGCTCTTGGAAACTTGATGTCGCGACCTCACAAAACGAGTATTGGAGGTACGTGAGACAAGGCATGGAGCAACTTCTAGACTGGCTAGAGTCGTCCGGGCAAAAGATGCCGTCGTTTTTGAGGGAACCGCTTCTCGGCTACAAAGATGACATCGGAGCACTCTGCGAAGACCATGCTTTAGCGCGGAGTCTCTGCGACGGGAGTCTCTGCGACGAGAGGCTGTACGACTATGATGGGTTCGGAGGCCAAAATTACGACAACATCGCTGAAGCAATGACGGCATTCCGAGCCATTTTGGTTTATATCCGGTTTGAATCTGACACTAACGCACCCTTTGCCGCTTACGACACGGACTTGGCTCGGACTTACCATCAGCCCTTGTGGCCAGATGAGACTCAGTGCATCTGTTCAAATTGTCCAGGGCACGACGGGGATCCAACTTTGCCCGCAAACCGCCAAATTGAGGATTTGGAAGGGTATAACAGGCTTCGGCGGGATCTCGAGTCGGTCGTTCTTCACAGTCGTTTGTCTGCAGGGTAGATTCAGAATCACATCAACCACTGTGAGGGCGAAATCCGAAGTATCCAGAAATTGTGCGTCCAGCTGGCGCAATTTTGCAAAGACGAGGACGGCGAGGCTTGGTTCGGGCGTCTATTCAGTCGTTCGATGATCCTATATGGAGAGGTCGACGGGAGAGCTCACCCGGCTCTAATCTTGAAATGTCGAGCTCCCCAACATATTCCCCTCTGGGCTGCCTTCAGCGGCCGGAACTTGCAACCCTCGCTGCTAGTTTCGGTTGAATAGGGAAGACGGCCGGAAGCGATCTTCTCGATTCAATCTATCCCTAAATCAACAGTTTCTGAGCTCACCAGTAGACTGATGACTTGGGCTGATGCTGACTTGGCATTTGCTGCACTTCGACAATGGTTCGATTTTGTCAAAGCACTGATGATTAGACATCAATGGGAACTTGCGGATGTAACTTTCTCATATGTTCTTGTGGCTGACGCTGGTTTGAAGAGAGATGCAAACGCTGGGAACTTAGGCAGTTCACAGTTGGCTTCCCGGATCTGGCGGCTGGGAGTGGAAGATCACGATAGTCACCAGCGCTGGTATCAAAGAATTTCAAGAATGGTTTATGGAGGCGACCGAAGCGGATTCTTGACAGAGGAAGAGACGAAAGTCTTTGATGAAGCCATCGTCCTCGCCACTGAGGGTCGCATGTTGTTCTCCACGAAGGAATTGAGGCAGTTGGAGGAGTGGCCTGAGGGGGTATTCGACGAGGGACTTGGTTTGGGGCCGGGCAGCACGGGAGTCGGTGACGAGGTAAGATTTCTCCCAGGGGGGAGAAATCACATTGTCCTCCGCCCGTTGAGCCTGGGTGCGGTGTTTGAAAAGGTGCCGGATGTACACAGCTTTTCTGTTGTCGGGGATTGCTTTTTTCTTCGAAGCCGCGCGCACAGGTTCAGTGGGACTTGGTTTCCGGAAAAGCCGACATACAGTGATGTATGGCTGGGTGGGCTGCCGGAGGACCTTCTGCGGTATGTTCCAGCTGGTCATCGCTTCATGGAAGATGAGCCTGAGAGGATCTACATATTTTAAGTGCTGTAAAGATAGCCCACCATATGGGCCATCGTATTCGAAGAACTTGGATTGACTATAGACAACAGAAAAGGACAACTGAAAAAGGCAACAACACTCTTGCTTTCGAATATTGGAATGTTTCCACCGGCGTCACGTCTTACGAAAGTGTTGCTGGGCTTTGGCCGGCATTGCCGGGAATACTTGGAACACGCTCTGGACTGTGCCAATGAAACCCCAGACAGCATTCTGTAATGCCCGCAACACAGTACCGGCGATTGATATGCTCTCCAAGTCTTCCTGGCCTCTGGCGCTGGGATTCCGTTGACATCCAGCTGGCGGGCATTTTGCGTCTTCTCGGGATGATACCTCGGTGCCCCCAGGGTCCAGACGATGTTGCCGCTGAGGATATACTGGACGGCCTCGATGAAGACTCGCAAGTCTCATGAGACGTCAGTTCTCCGGCTTGTCTCCTCAATAATCTGCAAATACTGGGCGACATTCTCCTTCGTCTTTTGGCGGGCAAAGTTCCTTCGCCGCGTCTTCATCCAGGCCGTATTCCTGCTGCGCCACCCACATAGCGTTGCACACATGCTCTTCGCCCATTAACTTTGCGGCTGCACGCTCTTTGTCGATGGAATACAAATCATTTGTGAGGCCAAGGGCTACCCATGCTGGCCGGCACAGCTGGGAGCGAAGCTCATGTTCATGCAGTGGAATACGAAGACCCATCGCGAAAGTAGCGACGCCTGTCAGATACCTATGCACATCATTAGCTTCACCCATAGTGTACGGAAAAATACGAACAAACATTTTCCCGACATCCAGGATTCTGTATTCCAGATAGTCATCCAAGCTATCAAACTTTGTATGGTTGCGACGTGCGACGGCCAGCCCCTTTATCGAACCACTCGACCCACAAGGCAAGAGTCTCGGCTGCTAGCCCAGGATTTATGGTCGTCATTCTGTTAGAGACCTCGGTGACCATGAAATATCTTCCAGTGTCTCGCGCCGTCTTCGCAAGTCGGCAGGCCTCTCGTGTCTCATCATTTTGCTCGTCTCCCTGGACAAGTATATCACTGTCAGCTGTGGATTCTCTGCCGGAACGAGGGGAGCAGCCAGATATATCTCCGTCTGATCAACTGCCTCCACCACGTCGTCATGGAGGAAGATGAACTCATCAAAATAGGCGAGGAACTCCATCCTATCGGGCAACACCTCGGAGAAAGCCACCGACAAGAAATTGTACTCTGGCCCCAGACTACCGCGGTACCGGTGGGAGACATGGTGTGAAACATGCTTCCTCCAGTCCCACTGGGCGGTGATTGCGCCAACATCCTCGGACTCTTGTGTTTGGTGAAGACGGAGCGGCGCGCCATCGCATAGACCCGCGGTTTGGTATGTCGGAGGGTCGACAATGGAAGAATAACGGTACTTCATCGAACCAAGAATCTCGGCAACTGGGGCTGTGTTTCTTGTTTTGGTATAATGGACTACTATAACTACCTTACCCTTTATGCTCTATATCTTATGTCGCTTGAGCGACCTAAGCGAACCATCGCTTCGTTCTCAATGGACCCCCCACGGAACAGAACGAAAGGGACTGCCGGAAAGCAAAGGTACCCACATCCCGTCCCTTATGTGAGTAACACACCTGCACGAAACCAATTCCACGAATCTGGCTTGGCAAGCCCTCCCGTTTCCCCTCTCTTAACCGCCGAGGCCCCATTGGCGCGCCCGCAATATATGTTAACAACAATGTCCAATTTCGAGATCTTCGGATGTCGTCCGGATATCCCGAGCCAGGGGTTGACGCCAGTGGGTTTAGAGCCGCTTCTCATACTCTATGCAAGATAAACAAAACACCAGGCCCCCTCGTCGCGATGCCACGGACACTTTATGCAAGATAATCAAAGCGCCAGTGTCTCGCCAACGAGGCCTCATATTCTAGCTTACCGATGAGGGACGACTTAACGACCCTATCTATCAGTTTCATACAATCTAACGTCTATCATTGGGAGGCTAAGTCAAATACCTACGCTGCTAAAACATATGGCGGAACGGTTTCGTATGGGCTCAACCCACTTCAGCAAGTCTGTGAGCTTCCGGCAGCTCGTATGCTCTCGCTCCTGACTCAGCCCCATGAAACGGCGTATGCGGTGCCTCTTTCAGGGCGTCTACTTGGCGCACCTATGTCGTCAACACGGAGTTCTTCCTCTTTCTCCACCACGCCCACACGGTAAGGGACCGGTGTGGGATGTGAAACTGTTGGAGCCTTGTGATCATACCGATTTGAAGCCCGGATGTGAGATTTGTAGGGGTATCCATGAGAAGGAGGATCCTTGGATTAGTGGGGGGAGTGGTGAAAGGCAATAATGTCAGCTTTGAAAACGTTCGATTTGTGGTTTCACAGATCCCGCGCCATGCTCTGGTGGATTGTCAATTCTCTGCCTCTGCGGACATGCTTCCGTCCGATGGAAAATACGGATAGAAACGAGCGGTATGTCTGAGCAAGTGTGACTGACGACTCCGAGGATCTGTGTACGTCAATTTCAGTGTTGTTTCCTTCAGTGACAGGTTCGCCTAATCGTCAACGGCCGAGACACTGCACCTCATCGGATGCTTGGCGAAGCAGGCGCAACGCCTCCTTCACCTCGTCCAGCCATTCCAATCGCCCTACTGGAGACCGATAGAGGCCCAACCTTGCAAGATGTCGGACCTTCCAGGCCGTGGGCGAATGGCCCATTGAAAGGGCCACACAAGCCTATCGCCCGATCTTATCAGTGATTTTCTCCCCTTCTTCTCTCCTTCCTCAAACAGTTGCAGCATCATCAATGACGCTCGCATTCATTGACTCTACCTTGGCTACCTTACCGGGAGGAGCACGCAAAAGAACATGTCGCTTCCTGACAGCTACTTCGTCGACGGAATAAATGCCGGGATGGCGAGAAGTCAATCCTCGGCAAACGAGCAGCAACATGAACATGGACACAAGCGCAATTCGATGAGCAGCCCTGACCTCTGCAAGCAATGTAGCGCCGGTCGCCCCCTGTAAACTCTGATGGGGGAAGAAAAGGACAACGGGACCTACTCCTTTCGGGACCTCTTCGATCTCTCGGAACATATGCGCACCCGGATGCCAGCGACCGTTTTTGAGTGGGGCCTCTCGACCATGAGACAAAATCGGGAATTTTGCTCGCTTTGCAGTCTGGTCCTCACGACCCTTACTATCAGCGGTGTTGTTGAGAGAACTAATGACCTGGATGCAAGGGTGGTGGCGTCGTTTAAGAGGATATCACACCTTCATCACGACTGCTCCCTTTGCATGTTCAACTCGTTCTCCCTGGTGCTGGAGGCGAACGATCTTCCGTTAACCTCAGAGGAGCATCTCCTCTTCCCAGTCAGCATCGCCCTCTGAAGCCAGCTGTGGATGATGCGATGGGACGACCACCTAATTCGTCACGTCAAGTCTTCTAAAACGACGCTGAGGAAATTGTTCCACACCGCCAAACCCTTGCGACGGAGGCTTACACTCAAACTGTCGGCCACACGAAGTCGAAGTTCCAGGCTTTCGCGTTATCGACATCAAGCGCGGTTGCGTTGTGTCAGCTCCGGCAGGATCCCACTACGTCGCCCTCAGCTACGTCTGGGGCGGCATCAAACAGAAGCTCCTGACAACTGACACGGCGCCGCAGCTGACGACTCCGGGTTCCATAACTTCAGAATCTTCAACTCTTTCAACCGTCATCCGCGACGCCCTCTATTTCAGCTCCCTCCTCGGCGAGCGCTACCTCTAGGTCGACACCCTCTGCATCATGCAAGACGATCCAGACGATCTCGCCACCCAGATCGCCCACATGGACAACGTCTACCTGCGCGCTGCCTTCACCATCGTTGCAGCCTCGGGCTCAGACTGCAATGCCGGGCTACCAGGGGGTACGGAGCAACAGGCCTCGAAAGCCTTCCGTACGCTTGGGCCAGGTCGGCGGAATCGAGCTTGTTGGGATTCACCAGGTGTGCGGCAAGCTTCTAGAGGAGTCAGCGTGGAATACCAGAGGGTGGACGTTCCAGGAGCACGTGTGCTCTCGCAAGGCTTTCGTCTTCACCAACAGTCTCGCCTTCTTTGTTTGTCGGGATGCTATCCTGCGCGAGGATTGCGTATTCCCCGGTTCTCCCGCCCATGGTGCCGAAGACTCGATCCTGGTGAAATTCACTTCTAGTCCGGACAACTCAGAGAGCGACAAGCAGGCGTTATTCCGCTTCGGGACATTCTTCCCGACGCATCATTCCGCTGCCGGGAGCGCGTGAGAGTTGTGGGCGATGCTGTTGCCGGAGTATCTCAAGCGGAAGCTCACGGTAGAGAGCGACAGGATCAACGCGTTCAAGAGGGTGCTTCGCATGCTGGAGCCGAGTCTGCACAGGTACCGGTCCGGCCTGCCGAGGAAGTTCTTTGCGCGCAGTTTGCCCTGGCAGGGCCTGACACGGCGACCGAAGTCTCCGTCGTCTGAGTTTCCTACTTGGTCTTGGGCGGCTTGGAAGGCTTCTGATCGAGGAAGAGCGCTTGTGTTTCCGAGCCAGAATGATAACGTGCAGTGGACTCCTAGCTTCGCGGCGCTTGATGATGATGTGGATCGAGGTCGAGGTCAGTTGACTTCAGCGTCTGGGCAAACCCGGACGGGAAATCTGAAGGAACCCGAGCGCTTTGGGACGTCCCACGAATACGACAACTTCAGAGCCGAAGAATTCTTCTCTTGCAGTCGGAACCCACAAGGACAAAAATTCAAGGTCGAGCGGAACTTCTCCCACCCTCATTTTCAGTCTCAGGAAGTGGAAGTAGAAGAGGAGAAGATGCGCGAGACAGGGAGAAACCTCCCAAACCAGGAAAGCTTGGCAAAAATCATCTTTTATACAAGCACTGTTCAGTTGACGGTGGATCGACACCCAACGACCCAGAGCACTGCGGAAGATCTAGGACAAGACGACCTGCCATCAGACCACTTCGACATGGGACGAGCCCGCTACGCCGTTTGTTCTGTAGATAGCGCCATCCTGGACTATGTTTGTCTGGATCTCGCCTGGCGCTCCTCCCAGCCCGACAAACTGACTTTCATCGCCTTGTTCGTGCACGAGGATAGGTACCCCCCTGTATTTGCCGTGGCGCTGACCAAGCCATCTGAATACTTGAAGCGCATGAGGAGGGAGCGCTATCATCCGGGGAAGTATCCGGATCCGCAGGATTTTTATGGTGTCACGACAATGGCTGTGGAGTTGGATGGGAATGGGGTGGCAAGACGGGTTGCGGTGCCGGAGGAGAATGTGTTTTGTGCGACGAATCTGGGCTCACGAAATTTCTTTTTTTGTACCTCGCCCGCGTGACATTGCTCACTCCGGCTCAGGTTTGGCTCAGGCTTGCTCACCCTAAGAACCTTTTCCTGAAGGCTGCGCCGCAGCATGCAGAGTGTTGCTGCCTTGGCGCTGTCCGCCTATGCATTCAGGGCCTGCGTGCATTATTTCGAGGCCTCTTACAATGTCGACGAGGTCTTTTACATGGACAACACGTTCCAGCATCCTACTTCTCACTCAAGATAACGTCGGATCCTATCGTCTAGTTTACACATTATAGGCAACCAGATTGACCTCCTTGGCGAGCACATATATCTCTAGATATATTAATATCAAGTTCAGTGTCTTCCACACTTGGTTTAATTCCCTGGCAACGCAATTTGAGTCACGAGCCATGTCACCTGCTTCGTCTGCTCTTGCGTATCTTTTGATCCTGTCTGGTGGATCACCCCGTTGTCCGGCCTTTGAGTCTGTAACCTTTCGGTGCACGTTGTAGCGGTTTCTTTTTAGGGGTGGTGATGGTGGTGCGGACGTTTGAAACATGCATGGTATTAGGGAGGTTACAGCTCGTGCGAGCTGTAACTTCGTTTCAGGGGGGGGCGGGGGGTGCGCGGCTTTCACCCCATTTTGATTAAAACGTAATTTATGTCATAGCGTAATTGGGTGTCTCAGTCACAACCCCTCTTCTCAGGCAAGCAGTACAAAGTCTCACCCAGTCCACCATCAAGCCAGCTAGCTACTCGATGCTAGGCTCTCCGACACGCCCCAGCCAGCATAAGGTGCATGAGTGGGTCGCTGGTTGAATACAATCTCTTTTTCCATTGTCCAGTATTACCTACGGCCTCCCCCGCATCGATGGTTACCTCTCTTCCGGGTCGGAGAGAGGCCGATCGGTGAAGACACACACGAGGAAAGACCACCCGACGAAAAATAAATGCGTAACAACATGAAGAGTTTTACGCGAGAAGCTAAAGCCGGAGAGGGGGAGAGAAAGCAGTCAGGAAGGACATCTGACCTTGCAGGCTTGACGCCGACAAGCGGGATTATGCAGCCCCAAGTCGACCCTCAGGGAGGCAGCAGATGGCATTTTCAGTGGTGCAGCACCCCAGATGTTTTTGTCAACGATGAAGGGATCATTCTTTGCAGAGCATGCAATAGAAGTCCGAACGTGGCCGAGGCCATATCGAGAAAATATCGCCAGGACGCGACCCTATCACCGGCGCCGGGCAACCAAAGTGTTGGTGCATACAACCTTTGGTGGCCACCGAGTGTTCCGTACACTGCGAATAATGGTGATGCAGTTAGCAACAATAAGGGGACGACCAGCAAGGACTCCAATACCACCGGCCCTCCAAGGACCCAGCATTACCCCGCTTACTCTCACCGACTGGTCTCAACAGAATTCCGTCTGCTCTGTCTTTCAGCCACCTCAGACCCGGACGCACCTCTACACCTGACGTTGGAAACTCATCGCGACGAGAGACACCCAGAGTATGAGGCCGTGTCATACACATGGGGTGGGGAGAATGACGACGCGTCGCTCTGCTGTCCGGTATACGTGGGCCCATATTGGGACCTTCTGTTGCAGTCAAACAACTGTTCGGCTATGCTAAGGTTTCTTCGCCCATTCGAATCACATGGACGCCGGCTCATCTGGGTTGACGCCCTGTGTATCAACCAAGATGATAGCTCCGAGAAGGTTGTCCAAGTGGCAAAGATGGGCTTCATCTACAGAAGTTCCAGACGGGTCGTTGTCTATTTGGGCGAGGACGTAGCAACTATTGCCCCAGGTCAGTATCCGGTACGACGGAGACTCGAAGACGCCATACTACCTCAGACAGCAACCTCGGTGCGCACCGATAATCAGGATCTTGTGGTTGGAAGCACACAGGTTAACCTTGGTCGCATTCTTCAACGACGCTATTTCAGCCGCGTCTGGGTTGTCCAGGAACTACTCCTTGCCTCTCAGGTGACGATCCAAGTTGGCGACCTTGAATTACGGCTAGACGCTGCAACCTCTGAGTCAATCATTCAACTATACCCGGATTATGTATGGTCGGACAGTCCGGCAGCATGGTTACAACTAGCTTGCCGTGGGAAGCTCTCGGGCTTCAACATTATCCAGCTAATGGCGCTTACGGCCACTTCCAAGGCTTCAGACCCACGAGACAAGATATACGGTCTTGTAGGACTTTTGGATAAGGGCTCCGACAGGCAGCCTCTCTTGCCGGACTACTCGCTGTCATCAATACAACTGGGCATTGGCGTTGCCGCCCATTGTCTCCTGGATCTCAAATTCTGTGAGGTGCTGCGGATGAATCCCCGAGCGCCTCCCAATAGTGGGATGCCTTCCTGGATACCAGATATGTTAAAATTATCAAGCACCGGTTCCTGGGTGACAGGAGTTATTGGCACAGTTGAGGCAGCGGATCGCAGGGCTGCAATCGGGAAGCGATTTTACTCGTCAAGAAAGAACATTTTGAATTCGTATAGCGGATTCAAAGACGTCAGCGTGGAAAATCGCGCAAGGTCTGACTTTGCGCTCTTCCAGCTCAGCGTGGAAAAGAAATCATGGTGTGAGGAATGGACTTGGAATGGACCTCCGCCGGAGAAGGTGGAACACCGTTCTGATAACATATCGGTTGACTACGATGGGCCGCTGGTGCGCGATTTACTTCCGTGGCACGACAATGCGACTGTCAGCACCTCAACTGCCGCTCTTTCAATCAACCTGACAGAGCTCTGCCCAATCTACTCCTCGCCGATAAAAGTTTTCAGCCTTGATGGTGTGGCAGCATACCGGATCCATCCCAGGAACCAACCTCCTCAGTATGACCCAAACACACCTGTACCTTCGTACATGTACCTGCTCTCTGAGCAAGCTCTTGACGAGGTTATTAGGCCCGGAGATGTTATTTTCATTCTCGATACGGCTGAATCCCCTCCGCTATTCCCTATTCTAAGGCCAAAGACTAGTCCAGTCGGATCGTTCAGATTAGTGGCCTGCGCGCACGATGCCTTCTTCGAGTTTTCTAGAAGCTCCGTTCCTCGGGCTGCCATGCCTGGGAGAGCCGATCAGCAGTTTTTATATTTGGCTGACCTTCAACGGAGCCTTAAAAATGTCGGGGAAGTTGTCCTGGAGGAGCTGGCCGGTTTATTACCCTCTAGAACTGAGTTGGCTAGGGCAACCGGCCCCACCATTACCGCTCTATTGCCCGGAGTGGATGACACTGAGGGGATACTGGCAGTGATGCAAGCTCACTTTGACGAAGGGGGACAGAGCGGTGTAGATCCTCTGCAGATCTACGTTGCCCTTATCCATCCCAGATTTCATCCGCTGCTTGTTAGGACGGACGACTGCATCGTTGAATTTGACGAACTGAAGCTGCGAGCTTCCCCAAGTGACCAAGCGACTCTACGCAGTTACGCGCAATCTCGGCCGGGAAAAGCCACCTGGTCCTGGAGGCGCACAAATGACCCCCCTGGTACTTCGCAACACCATGATCCCCCGCCGTCAGAAGATATTGTCTTGTGGACAGACCGTCGGAGCCTCATGTCCTATGTTACGCATCTCAAGGAATTCAGAGCGCTTCGAAAGCTTAGCTCCTCTTTCTACGCCAGCGGCAAAAAAACTGAAACCGAAATTCTAGCGCTCGTCAGAAATGAGGATTGCCAGTTCATTGCGTGCCCAAAGTGGCCAATCAGGCTAATCGAGGAATTTTGCATCAGTGGAAGCACTTATCGGGTTACTATATACTAGTTCATTCGCAGCACACTCGACGACGATTCACATCTCTTTAGTCCATCTTTCACGGCCGATGTATTAACTGTGATGAGAAGGCTATTGTCAAGGCACAGTCTGCGGGCTCAAGATGCAATATAACCTAGATTTGCGTAGTATAGTGTGAAGAAGAAGAAGAAGAAAGGAAAACTATCAAAGTGCTGCGAACAGTGGAGGGGTATATCCTCCATTGTGCTGCAAACCTACCATTCCCGATTGGCCCTAATTGTAGGGTCGGGCCAACACCAAGAAGCACACTTGACTTGCACTACTGGAAGTATCTGAATTCACAAAATCTAATAAAATGACTACCGTTTTAAACAGGACCGTGTTTCTGGTTAGTGCTGAAGACTGGAATCGTGGAGCCGAGTGCATCACCAGGACGTTGTTCCCCGTGCTTTCATCAAGAACCAGCTGGTCGACCCGCTGCATCTCTCCCGGATGTACCTCACCAACCCTAGTAGTAACTTCTCCGACGCCGTCATCCCCAAAGTCTGGGAGATTGAACTTGGCGACGAAGCACCATGAGTACCCCTTGCTGCTGCAGTCGGGCCATCGTGTTGACCAGCATTTCCAGCATAGGTAGCTACACCAATCCACCGCCTACGTCACCAGGCTAGGCCGCTCCATCCTGACCTCGCCTCTCCTCCCGGCCCGCACGATCCGCGCCTGGCTCCTGGCGGCGGCGCACACGAGGTACGCCATAGCGTCCGTCGGCCGCTCGTGGGAGATTCTGCGGCGTAACGTGCCCGTGTCGCCGGGGTCCAAGACGCGCGTCGTGGACTTGTTCACAAGCAGGACGGCGGCAACGCACACAACGTTGATCACTGTAGCGCCCCAATACGGGGTCGGGCTGCCGCTGATGGTGGCGTCGACGGCGGGGATATCTCCAGACTCCAGTTCATTAAGAAGCTGTGGATGGACATTTATCTACCGGCGTTGGAGGGGGTATTGACTTGGGGCTATTTCAGGGTTAGCGGTACTAATCGCGCTATACCCCTTTGTTAATTAGCTTTCTTTTTTTTTTTTTCACGCGTCTGCATTCTTTTGTCGCGCGCTAGTCGTAGATTTCTCACTTTTAGAAAATCAAGCCTTCACACTAACAAGCGAATCCGTATGGCCATTGTGATATCTTTGCCCCTTTGATCGAGTGAACGGCTATTGTAGGAATGGATTAATTGTCCGAATTGTGCGTTTTTAGTTGTCGTTGTCGTTGCTCGTTTTTCGGATCATCGCCCTCATCTCCACCGAACCCTCTGGAACACAGGCCCTCCAGGGCCCACAGCTCCCACTGAAAGCTCTGGAAGACCTGCACCTGTACTGTAAGACCCCTCTCCTCTCACTACTGTAGATAGCACCCCTCTCCTTCTAAGCAAGCAATACACAATAGAGCCTCTGTTATTCAGTGCAGAGTTCCCTGTGAGCCTCGATCTTATAGAGCATAGTCCCTCTATGTGAATCCTTCTGTGGGTTACTAACTCACTAATTCTCTTGCTTCCTTTAGTATCCTACTAGGCTCTGCCATCGTATCCTTCACCTGCTTCCACTGCGTAGCTAGGCTACAGATCACTGTAAACCCCTGTGCCAGTGCTATATTATAGGCTGGTCAGGGCACGTATTTCAACAGCAGCAAACCAACAACGCCCGCTACTTGTTAGACAATTCTGGTTTTTCGTCTTCTCACTCCAGAGATATAATGCGAGGTTAATAGCTCCTAATGGGCTATCAATATACGAGATGGTGGGCTAGAATCTGGGCAATCATCTAGTTGCAAGGAAAACCGTCCCACGCACTCGACAGCCCTAGCTACCAGGGAGCCCCGCTCCGCAACATATATATTTATATATGCCACGGCTCTCGCCTACCTCTTCAGCTCAGGTTAGGTTGAAGTTCCTGCACCTTTATTAGTTCTTAGTTGCCCCCCCGCCCCCCTCCCATTGTGACCACTTTGATCAGGCGTACCCACCTTTCCATTACAAGATTTAATTATTATTAATATTCGCATCATCACTATTAAAGCTATTCTGCTCAATATATCTCATCTCTTCTATCGTTCTTTTCATGTACATTTTTGGAATAAGCTGCCATTAAAGTTGAAATGGGAGGGTTACGTTTATTAAGGAAAACTTAATGGGGGACGTAAACTGGGTTTACATGAACCTGGGGGAAAGGCAAGAGAAGAAGGGAGAAGGGCTAAGTGGTCCCAGTTCTGGCACACCTGTGTGCCAAAACTGTTCCCTCGCGAAAAAGTTGCATTTGAATTCCTACAACTCCGCTGAGATATAGAGCACTACCTACTTATCTACACCACGCGTGGCGGCCTCCTTGATTATGTCCTAAGTAGTGCATAAGCGGTGCTTAAGCAAGGTGGCAAGGGGTGGTGTAAGTGACTGGAGGTTAATAAGGGCAAATTTAGGGTAAAACAACGCCCCATGCGTACTACCTTACAGTCTGTTATTTTACCAGGTGTACTAATATTTTATATACCAGTATACTTCAGGCTAGCACATTATGTACTAGTATATTCTAGGTGCTAGTTTATTATATACCAGCCCATCTAATATACTGGTATATTAAATATCATCCTAACTTTGGTTCCAAAATACTACATACTACCTTAGGGATTGTGGCAGTTCCAGGCAGCCATCTAGCTTCACTGGTTCAATCAAGCATCGTTTTTACACCCATCGTTCGCAAGCTGCTGAACGAGAAACAAATAAACTGGTCCCGTTTTGATCCAATGAGAAGCTCTATCTTGGCTCCAGGGTTCGGCCACGAAACTTCCAGCCGCCCATATCCTTCTCCAACCTCACCAACACACCCTCTCCCCTCTTATACATGCTCCCAGCCCCCTCACCAGCACCGCTGACCTCCCTTCTCACATCCTCATCCAGCCCAGCAACAACCAGAGCCATCGCCGAAGACTTCCAATCCCCATTCCAACCCCCCCTTCTCT